>SAMEA3387464__coassemble_1588_pt1 | contig 66806 bp, 60 predicted proteins | sample SAMEA3387464__metabat2_high_PE_014 | metagenome-assembled genome bin SAMEA3387464 (sample SAMEA3387464) | Felis catus | biome: Faeces | place: United Kingdom | collected 2012
CTGCACCATAATCACCGGCCGTAGCTGCACCACTATCACCGGCCGTAGCTGCACCATAATCACCGGCCGTAGCTAACTTTCCTTCTTCTGCATTACACCTATTAGTGCATCTCTTTCTTGTGTACTCGATTGCGGCTTTCACAATCCCTGATATACCAATTTCAGCATTTATCTTCAAGTCTGATACAGATACCTTACTATCACCTGTATCATTGGACATCTTCCCATGTCCTTCTACTTCGAAAAAACGGCTCTTTGCAGGGGGATAATACCCGAACACATCAAGAGGATATTTGCAATAATGAAATCCTGACTGGCAAGCTTGTATCTCACCATCCTCATGGTAGCTCTTACCTTCTTCATATTGGTAGCCACGACACTGCATATTTTCATCGAAACCCTTGAATCCCGGCACATGAGTAAATTCTTCCGGGATAATCACATTAGCAGGAATATCACGGCAATTAACAACTGTTGCTATATCCGACACTTCATATCCTGCAATACCGCAGCCTATCTTTGTCAGATAGAATATCAAATCAGGATGCTCGTCTGCATAGTCATAAAATCTTCCTATTGAATGTTCCAAGTCAGTAAGGTTAATGCGCTCCATGTTCTTATCTAGTGTAGGAATAGCATAAGACTGACCTTGCATTCCTTCTGCATTACCTATTTCTGCTCCAAATTTCTCTAGTGCCTGATAAGCAGCACCACCGGCATGATTTCCATTAAGATTTGAGCCGAACACAAAAACCTCATTCGACTTAAGACTTGTAATAAATTCTGGTGTGTAATTTTTCATAGCTTACTCCTTTCTGTATTTATTGATTGTATTCATTATGGTTTCAACAGGAAGTGCCACTTCTGTTGTAGTTTTATCTTCATATCCCTTTATGTATTCGTATGCTTCGGGAAATGCTTCCTTAACTTTCTTTGAATTCCTTAGAGATAGGAGAGTGTTCACTATAGAATTGTATGTCCTGCTCTTTTCATCCCTAAGTTCTTCTATACTTTCCTGTAGCACTGACACCTTTTCTGATTCTTCTGCAGTACACGGAACATTCAATCCACATCCGCATGAACCTCCGCAAGGAAGCCATTCTTTAATTTCCACCCTTGTAACCTGTGAACCGTTTGCGATGTATACGGCCCTTGTTTGATAAAAGAATCTTGGATACTTAGTGAAAGTATCATATACCTGTTCAGGAATACCTCTTACTGCTATATCTTTCACTATATCATTAAGTATGTCATGTTCATTGCTGATACGTTCAGCTATAGGTTTCACCATTTTTGTTGCAACCTGTTCAGCTATTGCTTTTGTTATGTTCATAATTCGTATGATTTAAAATATCTGTGTGCCGCGCATTCGTCATGCTCCAGCACGATTTTGTACAATTTTTTCTGCTGCTTTCTGAATTCTATATCATTGTCATACAGCCGGTGATGTTCACGGCACATAGGAACCACATTCCATTTTGCCGTATAGTATTCAGGATACATTGACCGTGGAAGAAGATGTGCCGGATCAACGGCCGGCCTTCCGCATATACAGCATCTGTCAGGAAGCTCCCTCTTTATCTTGTTCATTTCATTGTTAAGTGCTTCCTGCTTTTTGCTTACCTTCCTTATCTTTACCATTCGAAGCGGAGATTTTCTCCGCAATGGTGTTCTCTTTTCTTTCATTTTGTTCGATTTTGTTTTCTCGTATATATTCCTTCAATGCTTTTCTGTAAGTGCGTGAAGTATTATATCCCCTGTTGTTGTCAGGGAAAAGGGAAATCACGTATTCAAGGCATTCAAGTATCGCTGCACGACTCTTCCTGCTTATCATATAGAATCAAGTTGACAAGTTCATCGAAGTAACATTCATCTTTCGGTATGTCGTCAGAGGACGCGGTTATCTGATTGGCAATGCTTCTTTTTTTCTGTATGAGGTTGTATATACGATGGTCTATACTTCCCTGACCGAGTGCGTTGTATACCGTAACATTGTTTTTCTGTCCGATACGGTGGCACCGGTCCTCGCATTGTACAAGATCCGCGTAAGTCCAGGGCTGTTCAACGAAAAGTACGGTGGAAGAAGCTGTAAGAGTTATTCCAACTCCTGCCGCCTTGATAGAACATATTATTATCTGAATCTCCGGCCTGTTCTGGAACACGTCAACGGAAGCCTGCTTCTGTATGAAATCCTGCCGGCCTGTTACCATAACCGAATCAGGAAATGCCGATTTAAGACTGTCTACGATAGAATGTGAGGAGCAGAATACGACTATTTTTCTTCCGGTAGCAATAAAGTCTTTCAGGAAATCTATTACTGGATTAACCTTGCATAATGCAACGATGCTTCTCAGCTCCATGAACTGGACGAGTGCCTTATTACGCATCTTGGCGCGTGCCTGAACTTCGCTGCACGACTTGTATGTAATAAGATACTCCTTAAGGTTTTCTTCGGCCATCTTGTAGGCTTCGTAATAATCTCTCGGAGATTCCTTCTCTATGTCAATGTAGATGTCAACCCTTGTCTTGTCTGGAAGCTGTGTAAGCACGTCCTTCTTCTCACGCCTTATAAGACATGTTTCGTAGAGCTTTTTAGAAAGTTCTTCAAGGTTTTCTCCGTCACCATATCTTGCTGTGAAATAAGAATTTCCACCGAAGTCATTAAGTCGGTCCATTATGGCAAGCTGTGATATAAGGTCACGCGGTCGGTTCACTACCGGAGTACCGGTAAGTTCCATGATGTACTTTTTACCGTGAGCTATTCCGGCAATGAACTTGGACTGCTGGGCCCCGTGGTCCTTGCATCTGTGGCTTTCGTCAATGATAACAGATTTGAACAGGCTGATGAAAGGGTTGAACACTATATCCTTAAGCCTGTCACCCTTCCTGTACTTCCACACGAAAAACTTTCTCAGGCTTTCGTAATTGCATATACATACGTCTGCCGTTCGCATTTGTAACAGATAACCCCATGTGGATTTTACGCTGTCGTTAAGTATAAGTGCTTCAACTCCGGCAAACTTTTCGAACTCCCTTTTCCAGTTAATCTTCAGTGAAGAAGGACAGATTACAAGGGAAGGGTAGGCACCTGCAGTATTTACGATGCCAATCGACTGGCAGGTTTTCCCCAGACCTGGTTCATCTCCCAAGAAAAGACGTTTAAGTTCAAGTCCTTTTATAATTCCTTCCTTCTGGTATTCGTATGGTGTTATGTTTAGCTTTATAGGAATTTCCATATTTCCTCCTCTATTTGTTCGTTGTTTACGCCCTTCAGGTAGTTCTTAAGTATGTGGTTTACCGAACTTCTGTAGAACTTCTAAAATTCAGTTTCGTCCATCTTGTCGAACGCGATTGACTTAGGAATGATTACGGACTGATTGCCGTAGTGAGATACTTCATATAGTCCTAAATCAACCTTAAGTCGTGTGCGCAAGTCTTCGACTGAATGTACGTTAAGAGAATCTTCCAGCCATTCAGGAAAATTGTCATACGTAAGCTTAAGAAGAGCAAAAAACTTTTTATGAAACTCGTAGTTCCTTTTCTGGCCAACTTCTACAAGAACATCAGTATTCCTTTTCAGGCTCCTGAACTCCTCACGGTCGCTGTCATATTTGGGAACCAGTCCGTTTTCAGTGACTATACATAGAATCTTCATGTGACAAACAGATAGTATTTAAAGGCAAGTTCGTTGTACTTATCAAAACCACGTCTGTATACCTGATCACCTCGTTCAATGAACTTCTTGAACACCTTGCAGTTTTTCTTGCTGATGGCATAGATGAAGTCTTTGTTCGAACCGGCAATATCCATATACCATGCGCGGCTTCTGTCCCAGTCGAAGAAGTCGACTGCTTCGTCAAACTGAGCCTGAGAAACTGCAAATGTGGTTTTAAGGTCACCTCCGAATCCTACAGAAGAAAGGAACCAGTCCCATTTGCACCGGGTAGGAAGATGATACTTGAATCCGGTGTAATCGAACTCCCTTTCTTTTACCATGAACTTCTGTGTGTCAGAGTTTTTAAGTACGTAATCAAGAAATTCATCTTTCCTTGCTTCCATCAGAAGCGACTTGTGCATTTCCCTTGCAAGTGCAAAATCATCTTCCGTATACTTCACATCATCAACGGTAAGCTGGTAATAATTAACTCTGTCAGGCTCCGTTATGATTGCATCCACAAGTGAGCCGAAAGCGAATATCTTCTCTTTATCCCCGAACTGAAGCCGGGGATAAAGAAGATTCTTAAGTTCCGTAAGGTCCGAATTGCTTACCTCGTTACGGTTGTAGTAGCTGTCAGGATTCATTTTGCCTTAATTTCGTCAATGTACTTCAAGTTGTCGGACTTGATATAGTCAGGATTCTGGCGGTTGGCTGATTTTTCCGCGTATGAAATCTGTTTCTTGAATACTTTTTCAAGTTCCTCCTGTGACAGATACTGTCCTTCACCAACCCACCAGTAGTTGAACAGATCAGCGTACCCCTTTGGATTCAACACCTTCACAAGCTTTTTAACCTTTACCTTGTTAGCCGGTGATGATACGCTTACTGCAGATACGGAAAACAGACTCTCCACATTGCTCTGCTTGCTTTTAAGCTCTTCCTCCTGTCTCTTCCTTTCTTCTTCGGCCTTTCTTTCAGCTTCTTTTCTTTCCCGCTCCTGCTGCTCCTTTCTCTTCATTTCTTCCTCACGTGCTGCTGCGGCTTCCGCATCCACCTGCTTCTGCTTCTCAATTGCCAGAAGCTCATTGTACTTTGATGGAAGAAGCTGCATGATGGAATCTTTCTGACCTTGTACGTCAAACTCGTACTGCTGCATCATCGCATACCCCTTGTCGATTGCTTTCTTCTGAATGGCCTTGACTTCTTCCATGCCAAGGGAAGACGGAAGCATTACTCCGAATGTGTATCCGGCAATTTCCTTCACCGGAAACTTGCAGTCGAAAGAATCAATCTGTGCGGAAACTTCGTCAAAATTCAAGTAGGTAAGTGAGTAATTGAGCGATATAAGACGGTTTATAGCCTGATTGGTGCGCTGGTTTAAGAATCCGAATATTTCCTTCTCGCACGCTTCAAGATATGAAGTCTTGTCCCTCTCAATCTGGGCCATCCTTTCGGCTTCCCTTCTTCTTCTTTCCTCTTCCTCGTATTTCTTTCTTGCGTACTGGTCACGCAGCTTCTGTGCCTTGTTTGCCGGTGTTCCGGCAACCTTCGGATCTATCATCGTTTCAAGCTGGGTGAATCCGGAACGTATCTGATCGAAGAGCTGTGTTACAGGTTTTCGTCTGTCATTCATTGCAGTAATAGTAATCCTTGATTTCTTGATATAGTCCTCAAGTTGTTTGTCTATTTCATCATTCATACCTCCTTCAGCAATTGACAGAAGTTTTTTACCGTATTCCACGCACGCCTGGCAGGAAGCCTGATTCTTTTCTATAGCGTCAGGTGCGATTCTTGCAACTTCTACTATATCATTCTGCTGCTTGATAATTTGATTTTCCATATAGATTTATTTTTTTGTTAAACATTAGAACGGATCATCAGGGCTCGATGATTTATCAATCGTAACACCCTTAGCCATATCGTTTACCGGAGGACCGAAAGGACGTTCATTCTCTGATGGTACTGAATCTGTCTGAACTCCGTATATATCTTCCGTCTTTTCAGGCTCCGGATCCTCAGACTGCAATACCGTGCTCTTTCCGACCTTAATCTTGGGATAAGTCTTGAAAGCGTGCTTGATTGTCTTGGCAATGAGGAAACCGGTATCTATACTTCCGTCATTCGAAGTGTAAAGCTCATTAGCCTTGCATTCGTATTTCCTTTCCCTCTCATTCCATTTTTTGTTTGCTTTGGAAGAGTAACCCTTAAGACGTTCAATCTCTTCTTCAAGAAGCCAGGAATAATCTACGGAACGGTCACTACGTACTATGCGGATGAAGCATCCTATTACCTGATGCCCCTTGTGCGGAAGGTTGCACTTGTACTCAACGCTTTTCTTCTCTCCGCTTACCGAGCAGGAAAATTCGTCATTGTCATATACAACAATCGGATTGTCAGCATATAGAATCTGACCGGCAGACGCGCGTATGACAAGTTCACCGTAACCGGAAATCTTCAGGGTGCATCGTGTTTCGTATACGTCCTTACCGTCATTACCCTTTCCGGTATTCACATTTCGCGGAATCAGGTATGCAGTTGCCTGTGCTCCTGGTTCTACTGACAGATTATACACAGACAGGTCGATGATGCTGGTATAAATCGAAAATGCCGTGCACTTTTTAAGGTAGATGCTATCTGAGATAATCTTCTGAAAGTTCTGTCTTTCCCGTTCGAAGAAAGCTTCACCGCCTTCTCCGTGCATCAGGTTGTACACCTCTACGACTTTTTCCATTACCGCTTCGCAATCCAGAATGTTCTCTGCATTGTACTTCTGGAATTCACTTAATTTCAATGCTACGTTACTCATTTGATTTAATTTTTTGGTTTAGATAGTTCCTTAACTGGTTTTGCTGTGATTCGTCAAGAATCAGAATCTTTTCATTGAGGTAGGAATTATTTTCCTCCGGCCTCTGAACAATTACAAGATCTCCTTTTGAGGAGCTTCCGAAAAGCAGAATTGTTTTTTCTTTTTCTTCCATAAGACTGAATTTTGGTTATAAAAAAAGCCTGTCAGGTAAATCCTGACAAGCTGAAATTTCTAAGGGGAATATAAAGGGGATAATAATATACACTCATATATATTATATATCATTATCTGTAGCAATTGCTAGCATTTGCTACGTTTGCTAAAACTATTTCTTAACTGAATGTAAATCAGATGATTATTTTAATTTTAATCTGACTTGTCTTATTCAAACTTTAATGAATGCTATCAATTGAAAGCAACTTCTAGCAAATCTGGCAAAAGCTTGCAAATGGTAGCAATTGCTAGCATTTGCTAAGTATTTTTGGCGAAAGTGTACAGCAATCCCATTTAGCGGACGCATTTAAAAAAAATAATCCGCTATTGATTTCTCTCTGTCATTTTTTTAATGAGCGCGTATTTACTAGCTCGCAGACACTGTCTTTTGCCGTCATCTTGCGGGACGTCTTGCGGGACGTCTTGCACGGTGTGTTTGCCATCTTTTCCACGGTGCACACTGCTTGCGCAGCCGCCGCCTGACATACTCAGACACGCATCAACCGTAACGCATTCCCAACGCATTCCCAACGCATACGACAATCAAGTGCCCTGGCGTATTCATACGCAATTCATAAAAAAATGCTTTCGATGTGGCTGATACAGGACTCGAACCCGTTCACCTTTCGGTGGACCCCTTCGGAAAATCAGCCTACCTCCGCTGCCTTGGATTGGCTACGCTTATAGGGTGTACGGCTCCCTTGGTTTAGTTTTTAATAATAAAAAAACTTTAGAAAGCCCGAAGAGAATCGAACTCTTATCTACGGAAAAACCGTTATTCTACCATTGAAATACAGGCTCTGCCAAGTTGTGAATAGATAAAACGGAATTAATTATTCTCACGAACGTGGACCGTCACGGGCTTGAACCGTGAGCATAATTTATTTTAATTGTCCGGGCAGTGGGGATTGAACCCACATGCTACCTATTACCCTTTCTACAAGGTATAAGCTTGAGGCGATATGCCCGGATTTATTATATATAGATTCTATCTTTTACTATATTTATTATGGTTGTTTTAGATAAACCAAACATTTTAGCTATATTAGAATAAGATAAATGTTCATATTTTCTTATTTCTCTTATTCTATTAGCTATATCAATATCAATTTTACCGCAATAAAGATTTGAATCTTTCCCTTTTTTTGTGTTTAATAATCCAAGTCTTGCTGCTTCTTTTACATTATGGGAATATGTACACCATTCAAGATTTTCATAATTGTTGTTTAATTTATTCCCATCTATATGGTTTAATACATTGTAATTGTTTTTATTATCTACAAAATGTTTTCCGACAATTCTATGTATTGATACTGATTTATATTTGCCATTTTTACATAGATTTACATAGTAATATCCGCGTTTATTAATTCTTTTTCTTAGAATTTTACGACAATTACTTTTGTTTGATATGACTTCACCATTGTCTGATATTAAATAGTCGCCATTATAACCTTCGATTTCTTTTAATCTACTCATATTATTTGGATATAAAATTTAAAAATCAATTTACTAAGATATTGAAATACATTCAGGCCTTCACAGGAGTGAATGTATTTATCAAACCAAAACTAAATCTAATATGAAAAACACTCATACTATGGACAAATTTGTCCCCTTCGAAGGCTTAAACCTGTCACGGATTTCTCCGGTGGAATCTTACCACAAGGGGTGCCGCAAGCGTTACCTTGTCTTTAAGGGACATACCCAGCCATTTTTTATAATCTAAAGCAAATTGGACTTGTTAGCGTACCAAAAAGCCCGGATGCCATTACCGCGTTTCCGCTAAGCAACATTTCTTTATTGGTACACATTTTTATGTCAAGAATGTCAAAGACCGTTTTTTTATAGTCACCGGTCCGGGAATCGAACCCGGATCTGAAGTTTAGGAAACTTCCGTTCTATCCGTTGAACTAACAGGCGTCTGTTCTTGGCCGTCCTGCTCTTGCACGTTCTATTGATGCGTGCTTAAGAACGTCCCATGCGTTGCAGAATAGCTTGGCATTCTGCTTTTCGCTCTTCTTGGTGTATCTTATCTTGCCTGAATCAAGAAGTATCGATAGCCTTTTCATTCCTCCTACAATGGATGCGGATTCGCGAAGGCCGAAAGTCTTGTCATTCATGGCAAGGAATATTGCTGTCTCATTGAGCATCGTAAAATGATTTATTGTTAAGGTATTCTCTGGCAATCTCCGCGTTTCCGGCATCATGGCCGATTTTGCAGCGTATTGATTCAAGTGCGCTTTCGCTGATTCCTTCTACTATTTCGGATGAATAGTCCTTGTGGTTGGACAGGATAAATACTGATAATGCCGCTACAACCAGTATCAGGCATGATTTTGAAATTCTGTTCATCATATTATTCAGTTTTTAATGGTATTGCAGTGATGGTTATCTTAGATTCCTTTCTGTTCAGGGATACCTTGTATTTCATTACACGTGGGTTTACTCTCCTGAATGAACATTCGTATGCAAGATTCTTTGCAGACAGACATTTGTTCGGGGGAAGCGTCCAGCTCATTGATGTGCCAGGCTCTATTTTTTTAATATCTTCTACTGTTACTCTATCCATTTTTATTTGTTTTGTTGTTCCCCCTCCGGTAAACTCACCCGGACGTGAAAGGCTTTCTTTGAGGGATTTTTCTTAACTTTGTGTTTACCTAATATTTAAAAGCCAAGATTTATGAGTAAATTCATTAAAGTGACTGAAGACGGTAAAACCGTTCTTATCAATGTGGACCACATCGTCATGCTGTGTTCTGATTCAAATGGTAAAGCTATTGTTTCCATAGTTCCTACCGTTGACCGTTCAAACACCTGCGCCATTGTAACCGAAGAATCATTTGATGATGTTAGGAGATTGGTGACTGAATGACTCTACTTTTTTGTAGATTGTTATCCCGAGCAACCTGATTCTTGTAATCCGGTTGCTCATATTCATGTATTCCAATGTGCATCCTTGTCTGTAGTTGTCTGCTACAATTTCTACTTCTTTTATAAGTATCGCTTTCATAAACTTTATTTTTTATAGGTCTCTCGGATGCAAACAGAAAAGAAATTGCTATCTTTGTGTTAAGAGATTGTGTAAGTGTCTACTATGTAGCCGCTTCTTTTTTATTTGCATCTTGTTACCTACCTACTTTCTTACTTGGTGCAAATTTAGAGAAATCTCTGTAATGTGAATAATAAACATAGAGAAATTTCTGTATTTTAACTTTAATTTATATTACAGTATGTGTACGGTAAAGGAAAGGTTGGTAGCTTTTATTAAAGAAAAAGGGCTGAGTCAAAGCAGATTTGAAAAATCAGTTGGTCTTAGCAATGGTTTTGTAAATAATATATCAAAAGGAATCGGTGCTGATAAGTTACAGAAGATTCTCTGTGTTTATCCTGATTTAAGTACTAAATGGCTTTTGACAGGAGAAGGAGAAATGATTAAAATAAACGAAATTAAGTCTTCTGTGGATGAAAGAAATAAGAATACTCGCCCACGTATACCATACGATGCTGCTGCCGGAACTTTGACCGAGACAATAGAGGGAGTAACGGAATATCAGTGTGAAGAAGTCCCTGTTATCAGTGCTTTTCCTCATTATGACTTTACGATTAGAGTAGTAGGAAGAAGCATGGAGCCTGAATACTTCGCCGGTGATGAAGTGGCATGTTTAAAAGTAAACGAAAAGCGGTTCCTTCAATGGGGTAGGGTGCACGTGCTTGACACAACCCAGGGAGTAGTAATTAAGAGAATATATGATAATGGAGACTGCATAACATGCCGTTCGTACAATCCGGAGTTTCCAGACTTCTCAATACCAAAAGAGGATATTCGTTCTTATAATTTAGTTGTCGGTAGTTTAAGGTTGTAGAAATATGAGAATCATAACATTGTTTTTAATTATTATATTATTCCCGATAAAATCAATTGGACAAATTGAAAAGTTAAGCGAAGATGAAATTTCTTATTTTGGGAAAATGGCTTATGATATAAATATAAATGCTTATAATGGAAATTTCTCAAATCAAAAAGATTTTTGGTCCTATGTTAAAAACAGCAATAAGGGTTTAAGAAAATATGAAAACAGCAATTCAAAGCTAAAAAGAAAAACAAAGGAAAAAATTGATTCATACATGCTAAAGTATGATATAATAGAAAGAAACTATCATAATAGCAAAGAACTTGATCATATATTTGATTTTGTAAAGTTTAGTCTTTTTGGAACTGACAAAATAGGAAATAAATTTCTTGTAAGCGATGAATTTAACGCTTCTGTAAGTGTAAATGGCTCTTTTTATTTAGGTAAAAAATTGGCAGAAATATTAACTCCTGAAGAAATTGTTTTTGTAATGGCACATGAATATGCCCATTTTTTAATGAAGCATATTGAAATTGGAATGTATTCAAATTTAAAAACAAAAAGGAAAAACGATATAATAGCTGGAATATCTGAGGCTGCTTTTGCTGCTGGGTACATGTATGCTGCATCACAAGTAAGATATAACAATAATGATGATTTTTCTGATAGTTATATGAATACAATCAAAGGAATTGATAACATCGCAGATGGATACACTGAAATGTATGGGTATAGATATAGTAGAGAACAGGAATACGAAGCTGATTATTTAGCATTTTGTTTTATGAAGTATTTTGGAAATGTTGATTCTGCTATATCTGCATTTGAGAAAATTTATGTGTATGGAGGTGCAAAAGATAATGAAACAGACTCTACTTCTGACCATCCATCATTATTAGAAAGAATAAAGTTCTTTTACTTTCTGAAAGACTGGAATGGGGAAATAGAAGATTCAAAAGGAGATGATTTGTATTATGTACCGTAAATAAACCAACTAATTACTAAAAAAGTACCTTTTTAAAAACAGAAAAACAATCATAACTAATTAATACACAAAAAGTTAAACGGTGTCCTGTTAAAGAGTTCGTAATGAGTAAGTCGCGGGTTCGAGTCCCGCTTTCGGCTCCTGCTGATTCAATCTTAAAAGAGCCTGTTTTTCAGGCTCTTTTTTTGTTATATAGCCTGCTTGAAGATTCTTAAAAATAAGCCATAAAAAACTCCCTTGCGTTTGTTCTAAAACGCAAGGGAGTTTCATTTGAAACGCAAGTGCATTTTACTTCGAATGCACTTGCGTTTTATTGTAAACGTCAAAGCGTTTTGGAGTAATCGCAAAGACGTTTTGAAAAAGGCTTTCATGGAGCCTGAAAAGCCTACAGTTTCTGGTCTGAAATAAGTCGGGCGATGCGTGTCTTGCTCTGCGCGCCTTTGGTGAGCAGGTACACATGCTTGTAGGCATCGCGGTTCAGTTCGGTAGGCGAACCGTTGATGAGGATGATGTTCCGGTCGTTGGCAAACTTCAGGATACCGTTCACGTTGTTCGGATGGAGCTTACCGATTTCGTCCATCATACAGTGCAGCTTGAAGTCCTTGAACTTGCGCGAAGCCCCTTCCTTGAACACGTTCAGCAGCATGATGTTGATCATGGCTTTCACCAGGATGTCCGTACCTTCCGAACCCACGTTCGACAGCTTCTCTACGAAGCCCGTGTCGTTGTTGTTCTCGATGATGCGGAAACGCAGCTCGAATGAGTCGTACAGGCGGATGCTGTCGTAGCGGTAGGCGTGAATCTCCTTGATGAAGTCGCGGAGCAGGGCGATGGCCTCCTGCTTTACCAGCTGCTCGTTTTCCGACGAGAAGAGGTTGGTGCCCGGCGTGAGGTCATAGGCATGCTCGTTGTAGTACTTCTGGATGGCACGCAGACAGTTTACCACACGGTTGCTGCTTTCTTCCACCTTCATTTCGATGCACTGGATAACGCCCACGAAGTTGCACGTCTGGAATCCCTTGTTCACCTGACCGATGAGGTCCTGAATATCGTCTTCCGAAGCCGTGAGCATTGAGGTATCCATGCTGATGCGCTTGAAGATGTCGGAGTGCTCGTTGTTGATGCGGCGGACGAATTCGCTGATTTTGTTCTCTTCCACAAAGTCGTGCAGTTCCTCGGCAAAGCGGATGTACTCCCAGTCCTCGGTAAACTTGGTCTTGAACTTGAAGGTATTCTCCTCGTCGAAGTGGCCGGTAAAGAGATTCACCTCCTTGCGCAGACGGTTTTGCAGCGTCATGTACTGGCTGTCCGTGCGGCCCAGTTCGTCAATCAGTTCCAGGCAGGTGCGCGGCGTGTGGATTTCCAGCGTGACGGGGTTCTCGGGATTGAAAATATCCCGATGCGGCTTGTACCAGTCGTAGGCCGAAATCTTGCTGTACGCCTCCAGGTTGGCCTGAAGCTGTGTCACTTCCTTCTCTGCCTGCTGCAGTTCCTTGTTCAGGGCATCAATCTGCTCCTGCAAACCCGAGGTTTCCCGTCGCAGGTTGTCCTTTTCCTGACTGAGCTGGCGTTTTTGCTCCTCCTGTTCACGCTTCCATTCCGGAATGTGGTCGATGAGGTCGCGCTTGTCCTTCTGGTACTCGATGAGCAGGGTGGCGTGCTCCTTGATGAACTGCAGTTCCCGGTCGATATCGCGCAACTGACTGCTAATCTGTTGCAGACGTTCGGTGTCGGCCCCCTGCGAGTGCAGTTCCTGCTTCATCTGGCGCTCGTATTCGGCTTTCTCCGTGGCGATGCGCTGCTGTTCTTCCTTATCCTCCAGGCGGATGCTGCCGGCCTGTGTATCCTTCTCGTGCGCGATGTCCTGCTGCACTCGGTTCCATTCCTGCTTCAGCTGGTTCAGCTTCTCGCTCTTTTCGCGGTTCAGGTTGTTCAGTTTGCCGTCAATTTCCTTCAGTTCTGCGGCGATGCGTTGCTTTTCCTCTTCCAGTTTCCGGAGTTTGGCAGTACGTTCGGCTTCCGCCTTCTTCTTCCAGTCGTCCAGGTCGAGCATATCCTTCTGGTATTGCTGTTCCAGTTTTTCCAGTTCGTATTCTTGTACGGCTATCACGTCTTTCTGTTCCTTGATGCGCGGCTGGTATTTGGCTTTCAGCTGCTCTTCCAAGGTCTCTTTCTCCTGTTGCAGACGGAGGGTTTCAGCCTGGATTTCAGCCAGTCGCTTGATGCCCTTGTCATGTTCCGCCTGATAGTCATCGATGGAGCGGATGTGGCGCTCGATGTCCTGCAGGGAGATGGAGATGCCGTAGAACGACGTACCCTCGTCTACAATCTTCGGCGAGAGGTTGGTCTGCCAGAGGATGGACTCGTCGCACAGCTTACCGATGTTCTCTTCCCATCCCTTTTTGTGCTCCTTAAGCCAGCCTTGCAGGGTGCTCTTACTGTTTTTTAGGAAGGTCTCCAGTTCGTCCATACGCGGACGGAGCTGTAAGTGCTCGGCTTGCAACTGCATCAGTGCTTCGTCTTTCTCCTTCAGTCCCTTCTGCAATTCCTCTTCCCATTTCAGGGTAAGTTCCTTGATGATGAGCTGGGCGTTGTTGATGCGGTTCTTCTTGCTCATGTGCAGACCGGTGTACGACTGGATGCGGTGTTTCAGTTCCTCCTGTTCGGCTTCGAAGAAAGTCTCCTTGCGGCACAGCTGCATCTGGTAGTCGAGGGCGGTCAGTTCGTTCTGCTTGCTGCTGCGCTCCGGATGCAGTTGCTGCGAGAGCTGTTCGTATTCCTGGTAAAGCGCTTCGGTAGTCGCTTCGTGCTGACGGCGAGCTTCTTCGATGCGGGCATTGAACGTGTTGTTCAGTCCCTCAAGCTGCTTGATTTTGGCCTCGTGGATGCGGTTCCACTGCTCGTCGAGGCTCTGGATAAGCGACTTGTACTTGGTAGAGATTTCCGTGTAGTGCGAAGTAAGGATGCGCTGCTCTTCCTGCAATCCCTGCTGCTTGTTCTTCCACTCCTCCTTGCGGGCCGAACGCTCCATGATTTCTTCTATCTGGCGGCGGGCATATTCCTTTTCTTTCTGCTGTGCTTTTTGTAGTTCGTTGTTCAGGATGGCCAGTGCCTCCTGCATCTTGTCGCAGCGCTGGCGCGACTGTTCCTGTAACTCCTGACGATGATTCAGGAGGGCGGTACGTGCCTTCTCGGCCTGGTGCTTCTGTTCCTCGGCCTTGGGCAACTGGCTTTCGGTAAGGCGGTAGGTGGCGGCCAGTTCGCGGCAACCCTGCACCAGGGCAGTCTGCTGACGTGACACCTGTGCCGAGAGGGAGGTGATTTCTTTGGCCTGTTTCTGCGTTTCGCGTTTCTGGAACTCTTCGATGTCGCGCAGTCGGGTCTCGAAGTTCTTCAGGTGCTCCTTGTAGGTATTCAGGTCGATGGCGGTCTCGTCTTCGTTGATGGACGAGATGATGGTCTTCTTGATGAACTCCGCATCGAGCTTTGAGTTGAGGAGCACGTTCTGTATGGTACGCGGAATGTTCTGGTACTGCTTGCTCTCCATGAGCGAGTAGCGGCTCATTTCGGGGCCTGCCCCGTTGCCGTAGAGTATGTTACGGTATTCGTCGTAGGTATAGATGATGCGCGAGTAGTCCACTCCGTACTGGTCGAGGGCGGCACGGATACGGTCGTTGCCGCTGTAGGCTGTGCGGTTCTCGTCGACAAAGAACTCCATGCGGTAGGACGAGTCGATGAAACGGTAGCACACGCGGCCCATCGACTTGAAGCTCAGGATGCAGAACGCTCCTTGTTCGGTGGTTACCTCGTAGATGATGTAGGAGTTGGAGTAGGGGAAGTAATATTCCGTGTAGCTTTGCTTCTCTACGGGGATACCCAGCTTCTGGGTGTCGGCGTTGTAGAAAAACAGGATGGCGCGCAGCACGGTACTTTTTCCCACTCCCTGCGTGCCGATGAAGTGCACATTCCCGTCCAGGTAAATGTCGTCGGCATAGGGAATGTTGGCGCTGTTGATAAAGATGATTCTATTCAGATTTCTCATTGTCTTCCGTTTCAGTGTCGTCGTAAATTTGGATACTTTCAATCAGGCGTTCCAGGTAGTGCCAGGAACTCATCACCTTGTAGGTGTTGGTCTTCTCGTTCTCCAGTTCCAGGAATGACTCCTTGGTGAGCTGGCGAATCAGGTTGTCGAGCACGTCCTTGCGCACGTCCTTGTCGGAGAAATGCTTGCGCAGCCCGTCGAGCTTGTTTTGCAGCATCACGTTGATGTTGGTCTCCACCAGAATCTGTTCGGGCTGGAAGCGGAAACCTGCACCGAAAGTTTCGTCGTAGGTCTTGAACAGGTCGAGCACGTCAATCCAGTAGTAGGCACGCATGATTTTCTGTTCCAGTGTGGTACGCGGTTCCACGCGCGAGAAGTAAAAGTATTCGTTGCCCCGTTCCAGGGTGTAGCCGATTTGGGCGAAGTAGACCGAGAGCGCTTCAAAATGGTCATCTATCTGGTCGTACATGTCGCGCACGGCTTCGTTGCAGCTGTTCGAACTGATGAACTGTCCCTTCTGGAGACAGTCGAACAAGGCCGCAGTATTGTCAGGTATATGTATGTTCAGTTCCATAAGTCAAATGTATAGGGATGAATGGGTTACGAGTTAGCCGGATACACCTTGGCATATTCGTACTGGTGATACAGGCCAAATTCCTCGCTGATGCGGAGACGGTTTTCGTAGAGCGACACCATCTGGCAGAACAAGGTGGTGCGTTCCTGCTCGTCCACTTCGCGGGCGAAAGTGTAGTGCATCAGGTAGTGGAAGAGGTCTTCTTCCGGAGCCGACGCATCGTTCCAGCGGGCCTGTGCCTGCGCCTGGATGTAGTCGCTCAGGGTTTCTTCCAGGTCGATGACCTCCTGGTACATGGCCTGTGATTCCATGTCTTCCTCGCTGAAGGCGCCTGCCTCGTTGCTGCGGATAATCTCGCGGTACTGCAGGTTGCGCAGCACTTTCAGGATAACAGGACGTGCCTCATCGGTACTCAGGTAGGGCAGTGACAGCTTGAACGAAGACGGCACGCTGCCTTCCACCAGTACGGAATGTTCCCTTTCGAGCACTTCTGAGAGGTTGCTTCGCGAACGCAGCTCAAACTGGTCTTGCAGGTACTTCACCTTCCGGATTTTCTCTACCAGAATCACCTGGCTCTTAATCTGGTTCAGGTAGTTGATGATGTCCTGCTGGGCACGAATGAGGCTGTGGGCCGAGAGCTGGAGTTCGCTACGCAGTTCCAGCAGGATGCGGTTCAGTTCCTCGTCGGTAGCCTGCTGGAAAAAACGCCGCTCCTCGTGCAGGATGAGGTTTTCGGTGGTATCAATCAGCTGCTGGATGTGAATCCGCTTCTTGTCCAGGTTTTCCAGTTTGGCAATCTTTATCTGGTAAGTCGGTTCGTGCTTGAACGCATTGTCGATGCTGCTCTGCAGGTTCATGATGTTGCGGATGGTGGTACGTGCAATCTTCTGGAAGGTAATCTTGATGTTGCGCACATAGCTCTCCTTGCGCGAAGCAATCTGTTCCTTCTCGTAGTAGTCCATCAGTTCGTGCAGGAAGGCAATGTTCTCGTCGATGATGGCCGTGTTGATTTCCTCGTTCGCTTCGAGGAGCAGTTCGAAAAAGTCGAGGAAGCGGGCATCCAGTTCCACGAAGTTGCCGTTCTGGCGGATGACTTCTTTCTCTATGAGCAGTTTCAACCGGTTTTCATCGTCCTTGAGCAGTGCCAGTGCGTCGGAATAGCGGAAACTCAGCGTCTTTCGTTTCTCGAACATTTCCGTGAGCAGTCCCCTGGCCGCCGCAATGGTATTGATAATTTCGTGAATCGATCGGAATATATACATAGTCTAGTTGAAAATTCGGGCAAAGTTATAATTTGCCAGCCAATTTTCCTAATGTTCCGAAGCGATTTTCCCCCTTTCATGGGGCAGGAGTTAACTCTTCGCTCACAGCAGCAAACACGGGGCGGAGCTGCTGGCTTTCGGTTTCGAAGCCGTACCAGTAGCAGCGGCCTTCTTCGGGAGCAGGAAGCTTGCACAGACGGAGGTCGTCGCGGTACGTACCCGTGCACACTGTCCACGCTTCGGGCGGAGTGACGTGCTTTGTGCGTACCCGTTCGGCTGGCTCCTTCTTGAGTGACATGCCGGCTTCAATCCAGGCCCGGCTCATGGCGGTCAGGAAAAGAGGATAGTGCTCCTTGCAGAAATGGTAGAGCAGGATACCCCGTCGTTCCAGTCCCATGGGCTGGTCGATGACCCCGATTTGAATCAGGTGGTCCAGGAGGCGTGTTAGGAAGTCTGGTTCTTCCACAATCAGACGGCGGGTGATTTCCTGCCAGGCCGATGCGTTGTAGAATCCGTCGAGCAGACGTGATAGCTGGCGGGCTGTCTGTAACTCGTCGGGGGTGATTTCACGGGTTTGGAGCACTTCGTAGGGTGGAAGGGGAGAGTAGCAGATGCCCAGTTCCTCGGCCCGGCGCCGCATCTCCGTGCCCGGCAGCAGTTTCAGGGATTCCAGCTGGATTTCTCCCGCACGGTATTCGGCCAGCGTGCGTACATCGTCGAAAATCTGTGAAAGGTGATACAGCGGCAGTCCTGCAATCAAGTCGGCGTGCGTTTCCATGTTGTCCAGTGCGCAGAGGTAACGCAGTCCCTCCAGTGCATCGGCCAGTTTGCCGGCTCTCCGGCTGACGGTAAGCACTTCTTCGTGCAGGCTCTGGATGCCTGCTTCCAGGTGAAGCAGTCCCTTAGGCATGGAAGCAAGTTCCTGTTTCAGTTCCTCCGAAAGCAAGGCCGGATGAATTTCCAGGTGGAAACGCATGTCGGGGAACTCGCGGAAGAGGTCAAACAGGGCTTTGGCCCGGTGGCTCTGGTAGTTGAATGTACGGTCGAGCACCCGGATGTTACGGATACCTTTCTCGTGAATCAGTCGGACACGTTCGCGGATTGCCTCGACGGAAAGCGTGCGGACCGGCTTTTCTCCTCCGCTTACACAGAATGCGCAGGTGTTGAAACAGCCGCGGGTAGTTTCCAGTTGCACGAACGGCTTGCTCCAGTTGAAGAACGGACTTTGTTCGGGATTCACCAGCTTGTCGAAAGCCATTACACGCGAAAGTCCGTTGCCATGATATTGTCCTTCCGCATCCAGAAAGCAGAGTCCCGTGATGCGGGTCCATTCCTTCGGTTGCTGCCAGCAGGCGAGCCATTGCGGAAAAGTCTCTTCACCTTCTCCACGGAACACGCAGTCTACAAAGCGGTTGGTGCGCAGGAAGTCTTCGTTGTGTCCCAGGAACTCCGGACCGCCCAGTGCCACCACGCAACGGGGCAGCATGGCTTTTACCCGACTGATGACGTGCATGAGCACTTCGTGGTTGAACAGCCAGCAGGTAGCTACCAGAATATCCGGTGCCTGACGTACGACTTCTCCGGCTGTCATGCCCGGATTTTCGTTGATAGTAGCCGACACCACTCCCCATTCCAGGGACGGGTCGTGCATGACTTGTGCGTGCAAGGCCGGAAGGGCCAGCGAGGCGTGAGCGTACGAGCTGTTCAGGTCGAGCCAGAGAATTTTCATGAGTAAACGGGAATCAAGTGATGAATGAATAGGACAAAGTAAAAGGATTTGCAAGCCGATGGGAAACCGGACTGCAAATCCTTTATGGTGACGGGACCCTTCCTTTACGGAAAATGCCCGGTACTATTTTTTAGATTACGTACTGTGAACTGATAGATTCGTTCGACATCACGCGGCGGATAGTTTCAGCAAACATGTCGGCGATAGACAACTGTTTTACCTTAGCGCAGCGCTGTGAGTAAGGAATACTGTCAGTGAATACCATTTCTTCCAACTGAGAGTTCTGTACACGTTCAGAAGCCGGTCCAGACATTACACAGTGAGAAGCGATAGCGCGTACAGAGCGTGCACCTGCTTCCTTCATGATGTCGGCAGCCTTGGTAATGGTACCAGCTGTATCTACCATGTCGTCAATCAGAATTACGTTCTTGTCTTTTACGTCACCGATAATCTGCATGGAAGCTACCACGTTTGCTTTTTCGCGTGTCTTGTGGCACAATACCAAAGGCACATCCAGGTATTTAGCGTATGTGCTGGCACGTTTTGAACCACCCACGTCAGGAGTAGCGATTACCAGGTTCTCCAGGTTCAGTGACTGGATGTAAGGAGCAAAGATGGTAGACGCATACAAGTGGTCAACCGGAATATCAAAGAATCCCTGAATCTGGTCAGCGTGAAGGTCCATGGTAATCAGACGGTCGATACCTGCTACGCTCAGCAAGTCGGCTACCAGTTTCGCACCGATAGACACACGCGGTTTGTCCTTGCGGTCCTGGCGAGCCCATCCGAAGTAAGGAACTACGGCAATGATACTCTTGGCTGATGCACGCTTGGCAGCGTCAATCATCAGGAGGAGTTCCATCAGGTTGTCTGAGTTAGGGAAAGTGGACTGTACCAGGAATACATGCTGTCCACGGATTGATTCTTCATAGGAAACTGCAAATTCGCCGTCTGCGAAATGAGTAATGTTCATGTTACCAAGTTCACAGCCCAGGCTGTTACAGATTTTTTCTGCAAGGTATCTCGAGTTTGTTCCAGAGAATACCTTAAAAGGTGATGTTGCGCTCATTGTAAAAATAGATAATATTGCCTTATTTTCTGCAAAAGTACGCCATTTCTTTAAGCCGGACAAACGTTTCCGGCAGAATTTTAGCGAATGACTCAGTCGGCCAGTCGCTTCAATTTTCTGAAATGAGCGATAAGTTCTTGATAATTGTAGTCTGAAGCGGGGTCAAACTTGTTCCACAGTCCTCCTAAGATAGCGCCTCCCCCGAAACCGAAATCCTTTACCTGAAGCAGGTTGTTCTCGTCTACACCTCCCAGGGCAATGACCCGTTTGTCGATAATGCCTTTCTCGGCAGCTTCACGAATGGATTCCGATGTGAAGGCCGATGCATAGCCTTCCTTGGAGATGCTGTCGAATATCGGGCTGAGGAATACGTAGTCGCACATTTTCTTGTCGGCCATCACCTCGTCAAAGGTATGGCAGGATGCACTCACGTGTCCGGTATAATTGTCCGGAATGAGCGGATTACGATGGCTCAGGTGGATGCCCTTGAGCTTGTATTCTTCTTTTAAATAAAAATGGTCGTGTACGACAATACGCTTGTGGTATTTTTCGGGAATGAGGGTTAGCAGACGCTCCGCATAAACCGGAGCCGTGTCGGGTTTACGCAGATGGAGAATGTCCAGTCCCTCGTCGAACAGAGTAGTAATGATCTTGTCTTCCTCTACAAAATAAGTAGGGGTTGTTATCAATATTAACTTCATGCGGTTACACAAATTGTGGCGCAAAGTTAGTAACGTTTTTGTAATACTCCTAATGCCTGTGAATATTTATTTTTGAGGGGACTGAAGCGCTTTGACATTTTAAGTGAAATGCCGAAGCGTTTTATTTGAAACACCAAGACGTTTTAGATAAAACGCTTCGACGTTTTGTTCAAAACGCCAAGGCGTTTTTGAAAGAGGCTTTACGTATTCTTTATGTTGCTGATTATTAGTATGATATGATTTTCTGAAAGATGGGATTCCTTATTTTTTATCATTCAATAAATTAGGATTTACTCCTGCAAATGGTCAGATATCCATCACTCTAAAACGGGAATGTTTGGACCGGATGTCGATATTTTCGTATTTTTGCAATGATTTAATAGGGGAGGGCCCATTTTTCTGTTCCTCCTAATTTATTTTACTGATATGATCCAGATTTTAGTGATTGATGATGAAGACCCCATTCGTAACCTGCTGGCGCGCATGATTGAGCTGGAAGGCTACAAGGTGTGGAAAGCGAGTGACTGCCAGAGTGCATTGAAACTGCTGAAAGCCCAACCGTTTGATGTGGTGCTTTGTGACGTGTTTCTCCCCGATGGAAACGGAGTAGATTTCATTCGGGAGATAAAAAAACATCGTCCGGAAGCGGAGGTGATTCTGCTTACTGCTCACGGCAATATTCCGGATGGGGTGCAGGCCATTAAGAATGGGGCATTTGATTACATAACCAAGGGAGATGACAACCGCAAGATTATTCCGACAATCAGTCGTGCAGTGGATGAGGTGGAGAAAAAGAAAGGAAAGGTCGCTCCTCTCGTATCCTATTCGTTTGAGTCGATTATCGGAAGTTCCAACGGACTGAAGCAGGCGGTTGCACTGGCCCGGAAAGTGGCCGATACAGATGTACCGGTACTGCTGACGGGTGAAACCGGCACCGGAAAGGAAGTGTTCTCCCACGCCATTCATTACGCGAGTCCTCGTAGTCAGTATCCTATCATGGCCATCAACTGTTCGGCTTTCAGCAAAGACTTGTTGGAGAGTGAGCTCTTTGGTTACAAGGCCGGAGCCTTTACCGGGGCCATGAAAGACAAGCCCGGTCTGTTTGAGGTGGCAAATCACGGTACGGTTTTTCTGGATGAAATCGGTGAAATGGCTTTCGACCTTCAGGCGCGTTTGCTGCGTGTGCTCGAAACCGGAGAATATATTAAGGTGGGAGATACCAAGCCAACGAAGGTGGATGTACGCATTATCTCAGCCACCAACCGCGATTTGAAAAAGGAAATTGAGAACGGGCATTTTCGTGAGGACCTTTATTTCCGCTTGTCGGTGTTCCAGATTCATCTGCCTCCGTTGCGTGAGCGGAAAGAAGATATTGAAATGCTGGCAGAGACTTTCCTGAAACGCTTCGCTGCAAAACTGAAGAAAGAAATCAAGGGGATGACTTCCGAGGTGGTGGACATACTGAAAGGAGCTGAGTGGCGGGGGAATATCCGCGAACTGAAGAACGTGATGGAGCGCAGTGCCATCGTCTGCGATGAAGAAGTGACCGTGCAGGATTTGCCGATTGACTTGCAATGTGCCGGAATGGACGAAGAGCAGGGTAAGGAAGAGTTTGAGCTGGCAGTGATTGAACAGAAACATATCACGAAAGTACTGCAATATACCAGGGGAAACAAAACAGAAGCGGCGCGTCTGCTGAAAATCGGCCTGGCCACGCTTTACCGTAAAATAGAAGCTTATCATATTTCCATATAGGAATGTTTTTATCATTTTGATATTTCAAAATAATAGTGAGCCTTCTCAATTTGAGAAGGCTTTTTTTGTGCCTTTTTCTTTTACTGTTTCTATAACAATTAGATTATCTGCTGATTATGGATTTTCTTTAAATTGTGGCATACCCTTTGCCCTACGTATGCCGTGAATTTAACTGATTGTTTATCGAAAAAAAGAAAAAACTATGGAACTATTTACAGTGGGATTTTTAATCTGTCTGTTAAGCGGGTTCGCCTGCTTTTGGTTGTTTTATAAATGTATTGATTGGTTTGAACGAATTTGAAAGGAGAAACTTTTATGTATACCGCATTATTTATTGTGAGTGTCATCATGTTCGGCTATTTGATGTATGTGCTTGTGAAGCCGGAGAAATTCTGATAAAGTAGATATTGATTAATTCTGGGTATTATGAATACAGAAATTTTAGGTGTTGTAGCGCAAATTGTTCTGATGATAGTGCTAAGCTATCCGCTTGGAAAATATATGGCGAGAGTGTATAAGGGCGAAAAAGTCTGGTCGGACTTCATGCAGCCGGTAGAAAACCTGATTTTCCGATTCTCAGGTATCCACCCGCAAGAAGAAATGAACTGGAAGCAGTTCTTGAAAGCTTTGCTGGTGGTGAACCTGTTCTGGTTTATCTGGGGTATGATACTGTTAGTGATTCAGGGCAGTCTTCCGCTTAATCCAGATGGAAATGGCGGGCAGACGGTGCATCAGGCTTTCAACACCTGCATCTCTTTCATGGTGAACTGTAACGAGCAGCATTATAGCGGAGAAAGCAACCTGACTTATTTCACGCAGTTGTTTGTCATCATGCTTTTTCAGTTTATTACAGCTGCCACCGGTATGGCGGCCATGGCAGGTATTATGAAAGCACTAGGTGAAAAGACGACCAAAACCATCGGAAATTTCTGGAATTACCTTGTGCTGAGCTGTACACGTATCTTGCTGCCGCTTTCACTGGTGGTGGGCTTTATACTGATAACGCAAGGCACTCCGATGGGATTCGACGGAAAGATGGAGATAACGACGCTCGAGGGGGTTACACAGCATGTGTCGCAGGGGCCTGCTGCCGCTATCATTCCTATTAAGCAGCTGGGTACGAACGGAGGCGGATATTATGGGGTGAACTCTTCGCATCCGCTGGAAAATCCTACATATTTCTCTAATATAGTGGAATGCTGCTCCATCCTGCTTCTGCCGATGGCCATGGTATTTGCCTTTGGCTTCTATGTGAAGCGCAGGAGACTGGGATACAGCATTTATTGTGTCATGCTGGCCGCATTCCTCATTGGGGTATGTATTAACGTGCCTGCAGAGATGAAAGGAAATCCGCGCATGGATGCCATGGGTATTGCGCAGGATAACGGAGCCATGGAGGGCAAGGAAGTACGTCTGGGAGCCGGAGCCACCGGTTTGTGGAGTGTGGCTACCACGGTGACTTCCAACGGCTCGGTAAATGGCATGCATGATTCTACCATGCCGGTTTCCGGTATGATTGAAATGCTGAACATGCAGATTAACACGTGGTTTGGCGGGGTAGGCGTAGGTTGGATGAACTATTTCACCTTTATCATCATCGCAGTGTTCATCAGCGGCCTGATGGTAGGGCGTACGCCTGAATTTCTCTGCCATAAGGTAGAAGCCCGTGAAATGAAAGTGGCTTCCATGGTGGCCCTTCTTCATCCGTTTGTGATTCTGGTGGGTACGGCACTGGCTGCTTATCTGTATGTACATGCACCTGAATGGGTGGAAAGCGAAAGGGGATGGCTGAACAATCCCGGATTCCACGGCCTGAGCGAAATGCTGTATGAATTTACTTCAGTGGCAGCCAATAACGGTTCTGGTTTTGAAGGTCTGGGCGACAATACCTGGTTTTGGAACATCTCTTGTGGCATCGTGCTTATCCTGAGCCGCTTCATTCCGATTGTGGGTCAGGTAGCCATCGCCGGTTTGCTGGCGCAGAAGACATACATCCCGGAAAGCGCCGGTACGCTGAAAACAGATACCGTGACTTTCGGTGTCATGACATTTGCAGTGATTTTCATCGTAGCTGCCTTGTCATTCTTCCCGGCACATGCCTTGAGTACAATTGCAGAACACTTTAGTTTATAAGAGAAAAATACTGAAACGTATCATTGAAGAAGATACGATAACAACGAAAGAAAAAAGATATGAAAAATAAGAATCACACTTCCCTGTTTCAGAGGGAACAAGTAATGGAAAGCTTGAAGCAGTCGTTCGTCAAGCTGAATCCCAGAATCATGGTGAAGAATCCCATCATGTTTACGGTAGAAGTTGCTACCTTAATCATGCTGGTTGTTACACTCTATTCGGCCACTCATACCTCACAAGGTTCATTTGTATACAATCTCTGGGTGTTTGTCATTCTGTTTCTCACCTTGCTGTTTGCCAATTTTGCCGAAGCCATTGCCGAAGCCCGTGGTAAGGCGCAGGCCGACAGTCTGCGAAAAACCCGTGAGGAAACTCCGGCCAAACTGATTGTCGACGGTAAGGTAAAGACCGTGAGCAGTTCGCAGTTGAAGAAAGGAGATGTTTTTGAATGTGAGGCGGGCGATGTGATTCCGGCAGACGGTGAGATTATTGAGGGACTGGCTTCCATTGATGAGAGTGCCATTACCGGTGAGTCTGCTCCGGTTATTCGCGAAGCCGGAGGCGACAAAAGTTCCGTTACTGGAGGCACCAAAGTGTTGTCAGACCGTATCAAAGTGACCGTGACTACACAGCCGGGCGAAAGTTTTCTAGACAAGATGATTGCGCTGGTAGAAGGAGCAAGCCGTCAGAAAACACCGAATGAAATAGCCCTGACCATATTGCTGGCTGTATTTACGCTGGTATTCCTGATTGTGTGCATCACACTGAAGCCGATGGCCGACTATTCTCACACCGTGATTACGATTGCTGCTTTCCTTTCTTTATTTGTGTGTCTGATTCCAACTACCATCGGAGGATTGCTGTCGGCCATCGGTATTGCCGGAATGGACCGGGCTCTGCGTGCCAATGTAATCACCAAGTCGGGTAAAGCGGTAGAAACGGCCGGCGACGTAGATACATTGCTACTCGATAAAACCGGTACCATCACCATCGGTAACCGTAAGGCAACTGCCTTCTATCCGGTGGCGGGTCTGGATAAGCATGCGTTCGTAGAAGCTTGTCTGCTCTCTTCTGTTTCCGATGATACCCCTGAAGGAAAATCCATTATCGAACTGGGGCGTGAACTGGGAGTACGTATGCGCACGTTGCCTACCGAAGGAGCCCGCATGATTCAGTTTACCGCCGAAACCAAATGTTCCGGTATCGACCTGAAAGATGGAACTGAAATCCGCAAAGGGGCCTTCGATGCCATTCGTCGTATAGCACTGGAGGCTGGTAATGAATTTCCGGAAGAGACGGAAGGCATCATCCGGAAGATTTCTGGCAATGGCGGAACCCCCTTGGTGGTCAGTATCAACAGACAGATTGCCGGTGTCATAGAATTGCAGGACATCATCAAGCCGGGCATTGAGGAACGTTTTGAACGCCTGCGCAAGATGGGGGTGAAAACGGTAATGGTGACCGGTGATAACCCGCTGACTGCAAAGTACATTGCCGAAAAAGCCGGAGTGGACGATTTCATTGCTGAGGCCAAACCGGAAGACAAGATGAACTACATCAAGAAGGAGCAGGCTGCCGGTAAGCTGGTAGCTATGATGGGCGACGGCACGAACGATGCGCCGGCACTGGCACAGGCCAATGTGGGTGTGGCCATGAACAGCGGCACGCAGGCTGCCAAAGAAGCCGGCAACATGGTCGATTTGGACAATGACCCTACCAAGCTGATTGAAATTGTGGAAATCGGCAAGCAGTTGCTGATGACTCGTGGCACACTTACCACCTTCTCTATCGCCAACGACGTGGCCAAATATTTTGCCATCATCCCGGCTTTGTTCATGGTGACCGTTCCACAGCTGGCTCCACTGAACATCATGGGGCTGCACAGTTCTGAAAGTGCCATCCTTTCTGCCATTATATTCAACGCCCTCATCATTCCGATTCTGATTCCGCTGGCTCTGAAGGGAGTGGCTTATAAACCGATTGGCGCGAGTGCCTTACTGCGCCGCAACCTGCTGATTTATGGAGTGGGTGGTCTTATCGCGCCTTTCACCGGAATTAAATTAATTGACTTATTTGTAGGATTATTTTTCTAATAAAACGGACAGTTATGAAAAACTTTATAAAATCAATTCGCATTACCATTGCATTCTGTATTCTTTTCTCTGTATGTTATGTACTGATTCTATGGGCTTTCGGGCAGTTCTTTGGCCCGGGAAAAGGAAACGTAGAAACGATTACCCTGAACGGGAAAGTAGTAGGCGCGGCCAATGTGGGCCAGGCCTTTACCAAGGATATTTATTTCTGGGGGCGTCCTTCGGCTGCCGATTATAAGGCAGATTCGTCAGCTGGCTCCAATAAAGGACCTACCAACGAAGCATATCTGGCAGAAGTGGAGGCACGGGTAGATTCATTCTTGGTACATCATCCTTATCTGGAGCGTAAGGATGTGCCGGCCGAGATGGTAACTGCCAGCGGTTCCGGCTTGGATCCGCACATTACACCAGCTTGTGCATACGTGCAGGTGAAGCGCGTGGCCGAAGCACGTGGCATGAGTGAGGAGGCTGTGAAGGCCCTTGTCGACAAAATGGTTGAGAAACCATTCCTCAGCTTGTTTGGAACAGAAAAAATCAATGTATTGAAACTGAATATAGCTTTGGAGGAAGCAAACCCCACGGTGAAATAAACGGATGAGTCCGTTCGTATCCTTGACATTCCGGACATGGAGTGTCGGGGATTTTTATTCGGGGGATTTTGATATGGGCTCTATCGAAATGAGATGGTTTTTTCTCAAAATGAGAAGGTCGCTTGGAGAGCGTTTTCTCTTTATGCGAAGTTATTTTCCTGATCCTTATAGGATTATGTTTTTGGCTGATTTCACGGCATGACATTTGTCTGTTCAAGGGAAAAACAAGAAAGGTTATGGATAATATTTTTGAATGCGATGCACCTCGTAGCAAAGGCAGGAAACAGGGACTGATAAATACCCGGCTTATTATTTATATTTTGGGAGTGCTGGTATTGGTCGAAGCTGGACTGTTTGCTTTGTGTGCCGGGGTTTCACTTTTATATGAAGAACCTGATTATATTTATTTTGTACAAACCATGGGTATCAATATTGCTCTTGGAGGAAGTATGGTGCTGGTGGGCAAACGAACCGATAACCTGATTAGTCGTCGTGACGGGTACTGCATTGTCAGTGTGTCGTGGCTGTTGTTTACGGCATTGGGGATGTTGCCTTTTTACTTTAGCGGATACATTCCTTCTGTGGCAGATGCTTTTTTTGAGACCATGTCTGGTTTTACCACTACAGGAGCGACCATCCTGGACGACATCGAGTCATTACCCTATGGGTTGCTGTTCTGGCGCAGCCTGACGCAGTGGATTGGAGGACTGGGTATTGTGTTGTTTACCATCGCGTTGCTTCCACTTTTCAGTGGTAGCAGCCAGCAGCTTTTCCTTTCGGAGGCTACCGGCGTGACGCATGACAAGATTCATCCCAAAGCGAAGATTATGGCCCGTTATCTGTGGCTGATTTATATAGGCCTGACGCTGGTAGAAACGATTCTGCTGATGTGTGGAGGAATGAACCTGTTTGATGCAATATGCCACTCTTTTGCCACCACGGCTACCGGCGGATTCTCTACCAAGCAGGATAGTGTGTCTTACTGGCATTCTCCGTTTATTGAATATGTGATCTCTATTTTCATGATTCTTTCCGGCGTAAATTTCTCGTTGTATTATATGGCGCTAGAGGGAAAGTATCAAAATTTGTTGAGGGATAGAGAGCTGCACTGGTTCCTCAAATCTGTGGGTATACTGACGGGAATCATTACCATAGCCTTGTTCGTGACAGATTATTATGACTTGGAAACTGCATTCCGCAAAGCGCTTTTCCAGGTAGCTACTGTACATACCTCTTGCGGGTTTGCAACGGATGACTACAACCTGTGGCCTCAGTTCACCTGGATGCTGCTCCTGTTTGCCATGCTGTCGGGAGGTTGTACGGGTTCCACAAGCGGAGGAGTCAAAAACCTGCGTTTGCTCATCATTGCCCAGAACATCCGTAACCAGTTCAAGCAGATGCTTCATCCGCGTGCCGTATTGCCGGTGCGTGTCAATAAAGAAGCAATATCCTCGCAGGTATCGGCTACGGTATATACTTTCTTTGCCACGTATCTGGTTTGCATTTTTGTGGGATGGACGCTGCTGATGTGCTTTGGAGTGGGACTGACGGAAGCAATGAGTACGGTTGTGTCGGCTATTGGTAACGTAGGTCCGGGGTTGGGCGCTTTTGGTCCCGTGTTCTCATGGGCTGCCTTACCCGATGCAGCCAAATGGATATTGTCAGTACTGATGTTTATCGGTCGTCTGGAGATTTTTGGTATTCTGCTGTTGTTCTATCGTGGATTCTGGGAAGATAATTGATAGACAGGTTATGAGGCTGGGAATTATATTGTATAAAAGTTTGACGAAAAAATGGAAGAAAGAGAGCATAACGTACCGCATTTTCTGGATTTAATCCGTCGTTCCCGCCGTGGTAAATTCAAGGTATACATTGGCATGATAGCTGGTGTGGGAAAAACCTACCGGATGTTGCAGGAAGCACACGAGATGATGGACAATTGCATTGACGTACAGATAGGATATGTGGAAACTCACGGGCGTGCCGGCACAGAGGCGCAGTTGGAAGGATTGCCGGTAATTCCTCGCAAGAAGATTTTCTACAAAGGAAAGGAGCTGGAGGAGATGGATCTGGAGACGATTCTTCAGCTTCATCCGGAACTGGTTGTGGTAGATGAGCTGGCCCATACGAATGTGGAAGGATGCCGCAACAAAAAACGCTGGCAAGATGTGATGGAACTGCTGGATGCGGGCATCAATGTGGTGTCGGCCATTAACATTCAGCATATTGAGAGCCTGAACGATGAAGTAAAGGAAATTGCCGGCATCGAAGTCAAGGAACGGGTGCCCGACAGTGTACTGCAGGAAGCCGATGAGGTGGTCAACATTGACCTCACGGCCGAGGAACTGATTGAGCGGCTCAAATCGGGAAAGATATATCGTCCGGAGAAAATTCAGACGGCCCTGCACCACTTTTTCAAGACCGAGAATATTCTGCAACTTCGTGAACTGGCCTTGAAGGAAGTGGCTTTCCGTGTAGAGAAAAAAGTGGAAAGCGAAGTGCTTCCGGTAGTGTCACAGCCGGCCCGGCGGGAGCGTATTCTGGCATGTATCAGCAGCAATGAACATACTCCGCGTCACATTATCCGCAAGGCTTACCGTCTGGCGTCCCGCTACAGCACGTCTTTTACGGTACTTTATGTGCAGACTCCCCGTGAGAGTACAGAGCGTATCAGTCTGGCTTCACAACGCTACCTGCTGAATCACTTCAAACTGGTGACGGAACTGGGGGGAGATGTGCTGCAGGTATTTTCGGAGAGTATAACTGAAGCCATTATAGAAACCTGCAGGGAAAAACAGATTACAACCATCTGCATGGGGCATCCTGCCTTTAAAATGCCTCAGACCATCTTTCAGATAGGGAAATACAAAAAGTTTTTGCAGGCTTTGGCCGAGATGAAAATAGATTTGATTATAATTGCATAAAATTCAATGAAAATGAATGGTATGAATATTAAAGCAAAAATCGCGCTTACGATAGGCGTGCTGGTATCTATGATTGTGCTGCTGGTAGCACTCTCTGTGGCTAATCTGCAGATTCTTACGGCTACGGAACCGGATAGCCCGGCTGCCGGTCCGGGATTGAACCGGGCCTTGATATGGATTACGGTAATCGGAGGCATTTGCATCTTGATAGGTATCGGTATGCTTATCAAGTTGCCTGCATCTATTAACTCACCTATCAAACAGCTGGCCGATGGCATTCTGGAAATAGCCAACCATAATTACGATGTGACTCTGAATTTGAAAGGAGGCGAAGAACTGGTGGAAGTTTCGAAGAACTTTAACCGGATGGCCAGACGACTGAACGAGTATCATAACAGTACCTTGTCCGACCTGATGGCCTCCAAACGCTACATGGAAACTATCATCAACTCCATTAATGAACCGATTATCGGACTGGACAATGAAATGAATATCCTTTTTATCAATCATGAGGCACTGAATGTGCTGAACCTGAAGCGGGAAAACGTCATCCGGAAGTCGGCTCAGGAAATAGCCATGAGCAACGACTTGCTGCGCCGTCTGGTAAGAGGATTGATAGAAGAGGGTGGAAAGGTGAAGAAGGAGCCGCTGAAAATCTATGCCGACAATAAGGAAAGTTATTTTCAGGTGAAGTACATGGACATCACGATGCCGGGAACAGACGGGGTGACAATGGAGAAGAGAGGCAATGTAGTGCTGCTGAAAAACATCACTGAGTTTCAAGAACTGGATACGGCAAAAACCACGTTTATCTCTACTATCTCGCATGAACTGAAAACACCGATTTCTGCCATCATGATGAGTCTGCAATTGTTGGAAGACAAACGAGTGGGACATCTGAATCCGGAGCAGGAGGAGCTTTCGAGCAGTATCAGGGAAAACAGCGAACGTTTGCTGAGTATTACGGGTGAATTACTGAACATGACACAGGTGGAAAGTGGTAAACTGCAACTGAAACCGAAGATAACCAAGCCAATTGAACTGATAGAATATGCTATCAAGGCTAATCGGGTGCAGGCAGAGAAGTTTGGTATTCAGATTGAGGTGGAATATCCGGAAGACAAGATTGGTAAACTCTTTGTAGACAGTGAAAAGATTGCATGGGTGCTGACCAACTTGCTGAGCAATGCCATTCGTTATTCTTCAGAAGATAGCCGGGTTATCATTGGCGCACGTCAGGTGAATGAAAACAAGGAAATTGAGATGTATGTACGCGATTTCGGAAAGGGTATTGACCCGCGCTATCACAACAGTATTTTTGAGCATTATTTCCGTGTGCCGGGTACTAAGGTACAGGGTAGCGGACTTGGACTTTCCATCTCACGCGATTTCGTAGAAGCGCATGGAGGTACGCTGACCGTGGAAAGCGAGATAGGTAAGGGTAGTTGCTTTACGCTTCGGTTGAAAGCCTGAAAAAACTTTTGTGTTAGTCAGATTTGAAAAACACGTGTACGAAGCTTCAGAGCAAGAGTCCGCATAACAGCAGAAGGACAAGTATGACTAACCCCAGAATCAGTTTGATTCTGAAGGCGTGGTTTTGGTCGGCTTGTTCTTTCTCTTGTGTCTGTTTCTTTATTTCCTCCAGCTTTTCCACGGAAAGGGTAGGAGGAAGCTCCGTGTGCCGGCATTCGGTCATTCGCCGGCGCGTTTCCTTCATACGCTCCCGGTTGCGCTGACGGAGTTCCCTGTTTTCTTTGTCCCTCCGCATCATGTCGTGGATGCATCCTAATGTTCCCATTATGGTTATGTTGAATAGAAATCTGACTTATACAAAGATAATCAATATCTCTGGAAAAATCACTCAGAAACGAATAAATGATGATGGTAAAACTGATAATCAATGATTTATGAGGAAAACCGATGAAGACCTCTCCAATGCCAAAATGCAGGGAAACGAAAGGTAACGAAGGCGAACGGTTTTCAAATCATTACCCGGTAACCGGATTAATTCATAGGTCATCGGAGATTGTTTCCACTACTTGCCTCATTTTGCATAGCAATGTATAACTCGCTGATAACTAATTTTGTATCGAAAGAAAAAATGGATTATGAGAAGTACATTCAAAGTGCTGTTCTACGTGAACGGCAGCAAGGAGAAAAACGGTATTGTCCCGGTTATGGGACGGGTGACAATCAACGGTTCCGTAGCCCAGTTCAGTTGCAAGCAGACCATCGCCAAAGAGCTTTGGGACGCAAAGGGCAACCGCGCGAAAGGGAAGAGCAGGGAGGCGCGGGACATTAATCTCGCCCTTGACAACATCAAGGCTCAAATCATCAGGCATTATCAGCGCCTTTCGGACAGGGAAGCGTTCGTTACGGCTGAAATGGTACGTAACGCCTTTCAGGGACTCGGTACGGAATACGAAACCCTGCTCAGTGCGTTCGACAAGGATAATGAGAGCTTCAAGAAGCGCATCGGCATAGACCGGGCAAAAGGTTCGTATCAAGTGCGGGTAAGGTCAAGGAACCATCTGGCTGCGTTCATAAGGAAATGCTACAGGCGGAGTGACATTTCCATGCTTGAGCTTACCCCCGACTTCATCAAGGAGTATGAAATCTATCTCTCCACTGATGCGGGGCTTCATAACGCCAGTGTGTGGTCAAACTGCATGTGGCTGAAAACAATCGTAGCCAAGGCCCATTACAACGGGCTGACACCGAGAAACCTATTTGCTGTCCTTCGTGGATATAAAGGAACTGACCACCGATGACATTGCGGAAGTGAACGGTGAGACATGGATATTATCAAAGCGGCATAAGACGAAAGTGAATTTCTAGGTGAAGCTGCTGGATATTCCCCTGCAGATCATCCAACGTTACGAGAGGTTCCAGAAGAACGGGCTTGTGTTTCCCAACCTGAACTATTGGTCAATCTGCAAGCCGCTGAAACAGATGATAAGGGAATGCGGGATAAGCAAGAACATCTCATTCCATTCGAGCCGTCATGGATTCGCAACGCTGGCCTTGAGCAAGGGTGTCCCCATTGAAAATGTGAGCCGGGTATTGGGTCACACGAACATAACCACCACCCAAAAGTACTGTAAGATTACCACCGAGAAAATCGACAAGGACCTGACGATGTTCGCTGACCGTCTTAACCGGTCGTTCCATGAAATTTCAATAGCGATGTAATGGAAAGAATGATTATAATCATCAGCAAAAGCGGATGTGTGAACATTCCAGGGGCGTTGAAAGCCCCTGAAACGGTTGTTTTCCTTACTGTCTTTTCCGGATGTCCCCACAGGCTCCTTTTCATGAGGCATGTTTCAGGACAACCGTTCTTCCACCTGCCCGAACGAAGCGTCCTTGAGTATCACCCGCTTTTCCGCATCGAGCAGGTAAAGGGTGGGCATCGCCTTGAGGTCGTACACCTGTTCGCGGGTAAGCCGCTGACCGTCGTCATAGCCGTCTATCCAACCGGCGGGAAATTCCGCCTTTTCCCACGCGGGGGTCTTGCCCTCCACGCACACGGAGAGGAGTTTCAGACGACCGGACTCCAACAGGCCGTTCACAACCGGGGACTGGGAGAGCAATTCCTTCACCCGGCGGCAGTCCTCGCAATCCGGATCGTTGAAATAGACGAGCACGTAACCGGCCTTTATGTCGGAAAGCCGTCTGCTGCTGCCGTCGCGGCAAACAACGGTGAAATCCGCCGCCACGTCTCCCGAGCGGTTTTTCAACGCCATTTTCAACAAGTGACGGGGACGTATCCTGTCCGTCTCTTCCAGTCCGGGATGATTGACCAAGGCACGCAGAAAGAGGATATACAGATCCTCGTCGTGCATGGGAGAATTGGGTTCGTACAGGTACTTGTCGCCCAGCGAGATGAAATGATAGAGCATTTCCCTGTCGACCAGGGCGCGGCGGAAAAGGGTATCGACCGATTCCTGCGCCTTGGGAGTATGGGGCAGTATGCTGATGAAGTCCACAAACGCCTGCTCGGTGATTTCGGGGCGGGATATGAGTGACGTGTCGGCAAAGTCGAAGTGGTCCCAGTAGTGCAGGGAAAGGTAGGCGGCACGGTCTTCGGGTGCCGTCAACGTGACGGGCACGTCGGGCAGACGGAATTCCTTTGTCTTCTCCTGCTGCTTTTGGGCATACGCGCAGGATACGATTCCTGCACAGAAGAGACACGCGAAAAAGGTAAGGTTCAAAATTTTCATGTTTCGTATCGTGTTATGAAAAACTCCGAACGTGGAAGCGCCCGGAGTTTCCGTTTGTATCATTCAACCTCTCAGTTCTCCAAGGTGAGTACCACATCTCCCTGATTATCGAACAAGTCAGACAAACTTTCGTATGTGCGGTGGTAAACCTTGCCGCCTAGTTTGTAATGGAACTGCACCGGATTGGTGTACCAGTCGAAGGTGTACTCCTTGCGCAGACGCAGTTCGTACCGACCATCGGCAGTCACGGTGACGGCACCGATACGGCTGCTGTTGCTGACGCGCTCGAACGCGACGAACGCACTGGAAGGGATCGGTTGCCGGCTGCCGGATTCATCCTCGTAGTAGATGTTCCCGCCCATCGACTTGTTCGTCACGCGGAAGGTCTTGGAGTAGAACACGGCCTTTTCCTCGTTGGAAGAGATGACGATGTCGCCCGCGCTCACGATGCTCTTCGTGGTGAAGTGCAGGGTCTTGCGTTCGCCAGTCTGGTTCACGTTTGCATCAGGAGTATTGTCCTTATTGACGACATTCGAACCCGGGAAATAATTCCGTTCCTCATCGCGGTCGGCATCCACCTTATAGACAAAGCGTCCCGGACTTGCCTCGTAGAGTTTGCCGTCCAGACCGGGATTGCTGCCCAAAGCCAGCATGGGGGCGTCGATATAGATTTCGAACTCCTCGCCGAACGGGTCCACGGACTTGCCGTCCGAACCGGCGAAACTGGTTATGTCAATGGCTATGTTCACCGGTTTACCGGGTTCGTAAGTCCACTCCAACGGCGTGAGAAGTTCGGGGACATCCGCATTCGGATTCGTCACACGGTCCGGTTCTTTTCCTTGCTCACTTCCATTGTCATATTTCAGCCTTGCCCCGAAGCGGAACGGATTGTAGTTTGCCAACTCGAAGGTGACACTGCGGTAGGAATTGCCGCCATATTCATTATTAACACCATTGTCGTCTTCCGACAGCACAGCATCCCTTCCGGGCACATTGGAGGCGATACGTACTACCTCGGCACTCTTGGGACGGTTGGATTTCATATAGATGGAGTATTTTCCTACATTCGGGGCGGGTCGATTGATTATTTTGGGTCTCGGCTTGAACATCAGCATACGTCCACCATTGGGATTATTCTCACGCCACCACAAGTCCGATTCTTCGGGGTAGAAATTACAGTCGAACTCCGTCACACCGGCCTTGCCCTCTTCACCATCCTCATAATAATCCAAATATTGCGAATAGAGCAGAAATTCATCCTTTTCTCCTGCATTGAACGGAGTTCCCAGCAAGTCACCCTCCACTCCGTCGCCCACTTTTGTAATCAACTGCAGGTCAAACTGCACGTTGGCATGTTTTTTCTGTGGCACCAGGCGATAAAGAATCAATTCGTCCTCAGGGTATCCTTCAATACCACCCCCATCGGCATTGTAGGCACTCAGGCCGGTTACTGTAATGGAGTTCCTGTCATCCGAGTAGGTAAACACCCGTTCCATAGTCTCGAAGTGGTCAGCTTCAATATAAAGCCTGCCTTGATAGTCTTCGTTTTGAGACAGGATGTTCTCGAAATAAACACGCTGCACACCGGGCTGTTCCGCGATGTAGAGATATTTATAGTCCGGTTCCGGATTGATGTCACCGCTACTGTACCAGTCTTTCTCGCCATCACGAACCAGAGTAAGAGCCATGCCCGATTCCGGACGAATGTCCAGTCCGCCGACAGAGATATAGACCTTCATCGGAAAGAGTTCCTTCGGGCAAGTCTCCGGAACAGTAAACATTACCGTCACGTGTGAACGGTCTTTGGTTGGATCTGTCGGGTTCATTCCTCCATAAATCTGTGTACCTACCCATGAGGGAACAAATGATTGTTCCTTCACCATGATGACCTTGATCTTACGTTGCAACCGTCCGTGTTTCACGAGCAGGGTACCTTCCAGTTTTTCGTTGGCACCCATTGAAAGCAGATTAATAAAAATCGTGCCTCTGCCTACGCCATCGTCGCCAATCTCGAAATCATTTCTAATTTCCTGCTGGGCCACGAGGTTGTCTATCCATGTCACATCTGCCCTATCAGCTGCTGTTATTTCTTTCTCGTCTTTACCTTTGACGGTATATGAAAGCGTGTATGTATGACCGGCAAGTTCCGAGCCAAGTACATGGTCTGTCTGAGCCACTGCGAGGATATATTCGCTGTCCTCCACCTCGTTCACGCGGTCGGAAATGGAAATCCACACGTTGTTCGTGGCAGCCGCCTCCAACGCTTCGGTAAAAGTAGCCTGCCCGAAAGAGAGTCTGCCCGTAATATTCAACTGGTAATCGTGATTCCGGCGGATGGGTATCTGGTCTCCTTCTTCATTCACCAGCATCACGCGGTAATAGCGGTCTTCCGTATCTCCCTCATTACGTCCGTACAAGATGATGCTGACCGGATCGTCCGCACTGTTCTCACTCTCGAAAATGTACTGTCCCATATTCGTGGTCACGTCCGTCACATCGCTCAACTTGGCATCATTAGCCGGAATCGTGACGAAGTCATCAGCCTGCCAGTCGGCCTCGGTGAAATCAAAGCCTTTTTCCGGATGGAACGGGGCCACCGTACCGAAGGCATTTGTATTATAAACGGCAAAGCCGTTCACGGTAAAATAGCCATTGTCTTTAGGGTTATTGACAGATACCTTGGCATGGTTACGGAGCATTTTAATATTGTTTCCCGCAGTGCTCATCTGCTGGGCTATGTCCTGTTTCTTCAACTCATCGGTGGAATTGTCACATGCGAAACGCGCCCAGCAAATCATACGTCCGGAAGAACCCTCGAGCAGTGCCATCACTTCCGATTCCGACTTGTTGCGGAACTGGTCCTGCTCGAAATCCGTCATCACCTGATTGGCAACAAAATGTACGGTCCGGGTATTCTCGGGCACTTCGGCCTGGAACGTTCCCGTGTTGACCGTTTCCTCGTTGACATTTGCATCTACAGTCGTGATGAAAAGACCGTAACTGTCGAAACAGAACAGCGTCATGTCCTGCACGCCGCCACCATCGGGGTCGACCGCACGGGTGGTCACTTTCTCCATGGCAGGAATATCTGCGCTGAACCTGAGCGCCACGTAGCCTTCGCGGACTGCGGGTGACGGGTCCAACCACTCATTCTGTCGGCAGGAAACCAACAGAACAGCTATCGCAACTAGAACCATGCCCGTATGTATCCATCTTTGTATCATATTCTTATCCATATACATCCTCCTTTCTATTTACCGGTTTTCTTGTCATAGGCATCACGTATGCAGCGGATAGCTTGGTCCTCAGTTTGGCCAATGCCCGGTTTGGGAACACGACCTGACGCGCTCCAATACCTATCGCCAGCAAGCACTTCGTCCATCACATCCGAATCATTCTGGTATTTATAAATAATCTCTATCTCAGCCCTTGTTGGTAAGCGCCAGTCATCATATACCGTTCCGTCCCTTGCCACCTCCACGTATTGTTCGCAGTGCTCAGCAGCCATATTTACATTGTCGGCAGCCATCACCGCCCCTAATTGGGAGGCAAGCATGAACGACGGTGATACCACCACGGCATTGTCTTCACCCGGATCTGTCTTGCCATCTGTAATACGGGGACGCCCCAAGGTGTATTCGTCCGAAGTTGCTGTGATGGTCACATGGTACATACGGTGATTGTTAAGACCATTAACACTACCCGTAGTTGTATTGTAAGTATATTTGTAAGGCCTATTACGAGTTCTGGATTCAGACCAACGTGCATAATAAATAGTACACAAACCTGTCTCACTATTAAAATTTTGTGCAATTTTAGAACCGAAGAATCCCGTTCCATTCTTGCTGTAGGACCATCCATATTTGTTCCAAGAACATCCGCATATCCAAGCTGTGCTTTCGTCATATGGAACCTGTTCGGAAGAATACTGCTGTCCCTTGTTTACTTCCTTTCCTGCCAGAAGTTCCCATGTAGTGACACCTCTGGTTCCATCTGAAGCTGTGCTCACAAAGTCATCGCGATAAGAATAATATCCTTCCACATTCGTGATATAGGTCAACGGATACTGTGCCACCGTGACAGGGCGGGAAATACCTTCCTTATTTGTAACCGTGAACTCGATGAACCTCACAGCATTGTTGCCTGGAATGTCACCATAGATATTGATATTACCCGTGATGTTTTCATCAGGTGTAATCTTAATCGTACAGCGGTTTTTGTAATCCCAGCCGTCTTGCTCGCCCCATTCATCCGGATTGTTTCTGTTATTGGTTTTTTCCAACTCCTGCTCCTGTCCGAACTTGTTGATATAATATACTTTAGTGATTTCTGCTGTCACTTCCGATGAAGAGGCAAACTCCAGTGTTGTATTGTCCTCTTCCATGTTGTGCATCTCCATCTCGTACTCGTTCAGCGTGAGATATGCGGGACGGTTGTCTTCGCCACCGACATTTATCTGTTCTTTCTCCCAATCGTATACTGAGTACGCTATATCTGTCAATTCAACCGGTTTCAACGGGTTGCTGCCTCCCGGGGCATTGACCGTAACCAAGACTTCGTAACAGGTATTGCGGTTCAATTTCTTGGTCGCACTGACCGGAATCTGGTAATAGCTGCTCTCCATGAATTGCGGATCTCCGGTAGAACCGTCTTCATTGTGAGGCGTATAATTCATCGGGATGTTTACGATCAGGCGCACCTCCTTTTCCAGGGTACTTGCATCTTCCCAAACATGGGCATAAGCATAAGCCGTCACGGTAATTACATCTGGTGTCCAATCAAAATAGTCGCCGTTGAACAAATCAGGGGTTCTCAGCTTGGCATAGTCTTCATCCATACTCACGGGTGGTACCACAGATGTAGTGTAAGGCATGTTTCGCAAGTAGTATCCTGCGTTACTGGCTGCCGGGCTGTTATCAAACTCCACGTATTGACCTTTGCTTATCTTGACCACAATCTTGGCTGCCGCACGGCGCAGAACCACCTGCAACTCCGTGTTGTCGGCCTCCGTTCCGTTGTTCAGCACGACGGGAGCCACGGTTTCAGGCTCGTCCGTCTCTTTCGGATAGGCGACGCCGTCCATCAGGAATGTTTGTGGAGCACCGATGACGTCTAGTCCGGTTACGTGGATACGTTCGTCTTCCTGCACCATTCCTTTGAGATCGCCCAAATCGAAGTCTTTGGTTTCGAACACGCTGACATCCGCTGTGCTGTTGGCTATCAGATATACCCAATATGCCTCATTTGCAGCAAAATCGCTTCTCTTGGCGGACAAGGTGATTTTACCGCTGCCACCCGCACTGTCTCTTACCCGTTCGTGCCATACTTTCGTTTCGTCTTCCTTGAAAATCAGCACATCAAGATGGCTGACCGCGATTTCCGCACCTGTAGCTTGGACGGTCGCACGGGTCACGGGTAACGATGCGGATGCAAGGTCGAGTATGATACTGTTGCCGTCTCCTCCCGATCCGGAAACGCACAAGGCGTCATCCTTGTCGCAGGCGGTAAAACACAAAACCACCATGCAGCAGAAAACAATATGATGTAATAGCTGTTTCATAGCTCGTCAATTTTGAGGTATTTCTATTTGTTTTATCACAATAGTTTCGGCAAGCGTGCTTTCTTCCCATTTCAGGTCGTTGGTCAGTCCGTTAATCAACAGCAGCGAACTTGCTTCGCTCCAAGTCGGTTTATAACTGATACCCAGACTTACGGTGTCACCTACATTCTCGGCTGACACTGCCCTGACCCGTATTTCATAAGCGTCCGGGGAAGCCACCCACTTGTCGGCATCCGTAATCTCCGTCCCATTCTGGTAAACCGACACCTTGAATTTTCCGGGATTGTTGAGCAACGTGGGAGTCCACTTCTGTCCGGTGGGACCTGTCATCTTGAAACTGAACGAGTAACTTCCGAGTGGGGAATCAGGATCAGAGTTAAACCAGACTGTCGGCTGAGGATATTTCCCTCCTCCGGGAAGTGAAGTGCCGTTTGCCGGTGTGATAGGGTTCTCGTAACTCGGATAGTCAAATTCGAGCGGATATGTTACACCTTCCCAGTCGGCTACCCTATATTCAACTGTTATCTTGCCGTCATTGTGCATCAGGCAGCACACCGTGTAATAGCGGTTTCTCACAATCGGGGGCAGGTAAACCAACCCGGTGCGTGCATTCCCTTCGCCGAATGAGTAATCGATTTGAAGAACGTTGCCTTTCTCATCGCCCTTGGCATTCCAAGCGCTGCTGCCCCACGGGTTCTCAAACGGGTAGAAAGGCACATTCAGCACGGCGGTATAATTTGCCGGATTCTTCCGTTCATCTTCGCTGATGCCGTTAGCCAACTCTTTAGTTACCGCTTCCCCGACCACTTCCAACTCAAAGTCTCCGACGATGCTCGTTATGTCCTTCAGCGTTTCATCGGTCTGCGGCATAAGGTAGTTACGTGTAAGTGTACCGGAAGACAGCATTGTCAGTCCTGTTATCCGCAACTCTCCGGTCTCGCCTTGCGGCTTGGCTGCAAATACGCCGAGTTTCCCCACGGGGCGTTGCAACTTGAACGTGATGTCGTAATCAAGCAGGGTATGTCCGGTATGTTCGGGATCAGTCGGGATTTCATCGCTTACATTCGTGAAGTCGAGTGTTGCCTGCTGTTCACAGAACATCGAAAGGCCGTAGGTCGTTACGTCCCGCAATTCAGTGAACCAATATGCCTTCAACTGGTTTTCCGATGTTGTCTCAGACAGAGACTCGGGGGCACCCGAACCTTGAACCAACATGGCTCCTTCGTTTGCCACGACGTAGAAGTCCACTCGCTGCGTTGTAGTCGAATAAAAAGTAAGATCCATGAAGAACGTGTGCGGAAGTTTTTCCACATCGTCTGTAAAGTAATGGCCCGCAGGCTGGCCGCCTACGAAAGCATAGACACGAAGCGTATGGATGGCAGACTCTGCATCGGTAGGCGTACCGTCGGTTTCGCTGACGGCACGTGTCCCCACATTGAGCCGCACCGCCACATCGTGCCGTTCGCCGAGCGATGCGGCATCCTCCTTGACACACCCGAAAGGCAACAAGCCACAGCATACCGCTGTAACCGCCCAGTATAATATTTTTCTTGTGTTCAGCATATTCTTTTGGGTTCGATCTTAAAACTCAGGTTTCACTTGTTCGATGTACCATTCGGGTACGCCTACCGTGATTTCTCCCGACTTGAACTCGATACGTATCGGGATGAGCACTTCGTGTTTGGAACAGTCTATGACGGGATTGTCGGCAAGGAACTCGGCGAGGTTGACTTCGGCCAGCGTCTCTCCGTTCGGAACGGCGCTCAAGCGGATATTCACGTTCTCGTGATCCTTGTGACGCATTATATTGGTACGGGCTGTGAGCAACGCTTTCCCGGCCTCGTATTCTGTTTCAAGCAAATAGTCGGTCGCCTCCCCGCAGGCCCGGTTCTTGAAATCGGTACAGGGTGAGACTCCGCATATCTCAAGCACAGGCAGCGAGCCTGCTCGGTTTCCTGTGGCGGGAACTCCGGCCACTTCCACCAACAAATCGTAGTGAGAGCTGGCGAACTCTATGGTTTTGGTCTGGTTCTCCTCTTCACGACCGCTGTAAGGCAGTACGGTATAAGAGGTGGCTGCATAGTAAAGCGAATCGTTGCCGGCAACCTGTTTCTCGTCGAAATAATCCCCGGCGGCAAAGAGCATCCGGCCGAAATCGCCCGTGGCGATGCCATCGACCTTCGTGTGGTGGGTGTTCCCCAGGCAGACAATCCGGTAATCACCGGCAGCGAGCGGGGGAAGCATAGCCGTGCGGCCCTTAACTTGTTCCTCTGGTAAGATACTCGAATTGACGCATCGATTCTCTGCATCGAATATGAACATCTCCACCCGGCAGATCTTGTCGGGGAATATCTCCGTGGTGCCGTCGCCCTTGTAACTGAGCAACAACTTGTTCGTGCTCAGGCAGTCGTCCAGATCCTCACGGATGCAGGATGTGGCGGCTCCGGCGAGCAACGTCAGGCAGAAAACAATATTCGTCAATTTCATATATATATGTGATTGAAGTGTTAAAGGATACAGAGGGCGGAACTTTCGCCCTCTGTATCGGGTTATCAATTATTAAAATTCAGGAGTGACGGGAACTACATCCCAGCTCATGACGTCAACAGTTACCTCCACACATTTTTGAGGATTATCCAAGTCTTCATCATCAAATTCAAAGTTCATGACGTAAATCTTGGCGAAATCTGCTGTAACAGCCGGATTGAATGTACTGGTAGCCAGGTAAAGAGGTTCCTTAGTTCTATCAGACTTTGTACCGATCAATTTTACAAGTACCTGAGGATGGTTGGTGGTGTCAATCGCATCATCTTTAGGGAAGAAGTGATATGCAGGACGGACATTTCCTTCTGTGTAAGCATGCTCATACTGTGCAGCTACATCCAATGTAATTACTTGCAATTTGGTTGCAGGATCTGCAGATTCGTCAGCACTGAACACGTCGCTATACCATACGGGGTTTGTTGCGCCTGCTTGGGCAGCTTCTTCGAAAATACCGAACACAGAAGCTGCTGTGATTTCTTCCTTGGATACGGTACTGGCTGTTCCAACTTGAAAATCAGCTGTTGTAAAATAGTTGTTCAACATAACCTGTTGAACCTCAATGCTCGTATACTTACGTGGGGTGCCTTCAGCAATAGCATTATACTTGAATGCGCCGATTTCGATTCTGGATACACGCGGTTCAAGCACCACATTCGCTTTGTAAAGCGGGTGTCCTAAATCGTCTTGCCCCTCCACAGAAGTCAATTCAACTTCTTTGTAAAGGTCAAGTTTTTGCGGATCTTGCTGCTCGGCGATTGCCAGTTTTTTTTGTAAATCTGCATAAGTAGTAGCTTCAGTTATTTCACTACCGTTGTTACCTACAACGATTACCTTGTTCACCTCGGCAGGTAAAAAATGGAATACTCGATCGTCACGACTGTCAAAATCGCCTTTAGTGGAAAAGTAGTGGACTGCCTCAGTTCCTCTTACTGTCTTTCCTTTATACAGGGTCGTTCCGTTTGTAAAGAATACCTGTAAATCTGCCAAAGAAACCTTTGAGTCGTCTTTTATCGCTTGACCGGCACCTCTGGTTGAGATCACATTGGACAGGTTGATGCTCACACTCTTGGGAGTGTTGTCCAGCTGTCCCATTTCATTGTCGTTGTTGTCACATGCAACAAACGTCATTGACGCTGCTAAAGCTGTCAATAAAAAACTCTTGACTTTCATCTTTTTGTTGTTTAAAAAATTAATAAAATGGTTTTTATAACTTCTCGCTTATGGTTTTCGTCTATAACTGGTCGATGACCTGCCGCACCTCTTCGAGGTTGTGCCGGGCCGTTTCGGAGCCGGCCTCCGCGGCACGCCGGAAAGCGTCTTCAGCCTTGTCATACTGTCCCGCTCCGGCGTATGCCACGCCGAGTGTAGTCAGCAGTTCGGCAGATTTCGCGGTGACCTCCGACTTTTCGAGCAGTTCCACTGCCTTGGCGTACTCCTTACGTGAGATGGCGTTCACGGCATTCTCGTTGAGCGCGGCGGGCGAAGCAGGGAAATAGCGTACCGCGGTGGCCATCACCTTGTCGTACCCGGGCGTGCCTTTCCCGTAGGAGCCGGCCACCTTGTACATTTCCGACAGGCTCAGGAGGTCGGGACGCTCATCGACCATGCGGCGTGCCTCTTCGAGGTTGAAGTTGCGCACGTTGTACTCGATGCGGTACTCATTGCGGCGCAACGCGGGGTATATCTCGGTGAGCAGCCTGTGGTAAATGGTTGGCGGCACGAGTTTCTGGAGCTGCAACTCGCAGAAGTCCCGTTCGTCGGGATAGCGTTCGATGACCTCATACACCTCGTCGCGCTTGAGCAGGTTCGGGAAGTCGCCGAGCGCACGGATGAAGCCTTCCCAGTCCTCGCCCTTCCAGTCCACGTGGAGCATGTCGGGCGATATGGCATCGTGGCGGCGGATATAGTCGGCCAGTGCCTTGGCGCGGTTCTCGGAGAGGGTCATGTTATGCGCCATGCTGCCCTCGGGAGAGGCGTAACCGGTGATGTAGATACCGATAATCCTGACGTCGGCATTCTTCTTTACCAGTTCGATGGAGTTGGAAACGGTGTCCAGTTCGGCACGGTTGTCCTTGAACCCGGGCAGGATATTGTAGCTGTCCTGCCGGAACTGCAACCGCGCGGTACGGGTCTCGGCACGCACCTTCACCGGTTCGGGTTCCGGGGCTATGGAATCGAGACGGTAATCGGGGATAAAGGTGGGCAGGATGCCACTCCACAAGCCTTGCTCTGCCTTACCCTCGCCGCAGTTGGTGCAGCCGTGTACCTCCTCGCGGAGCTCGACCCGCCCGTCGAGCATCCACCGCTCGTAGGGCACGGCAGCCGCGTAGTCGTATTGTTGGTTCTTGCTGCCGTGGCGTATGATTACCTGTGACGAATCGTCGTGAAAAGGCGGGAGTTCCACGCTTTCGAGGCGTTGCGCCCTCAGATAGACCTTGTGACGGGTCTTGCCGTCGATGACAATCGGGGGAAAGGCGATTTCGCGGTTGCCGTCCGCCGACACGAGCACGGGTGTCAGCGCCACGGTGTGCTGCGTGCGGATTTTGGCCTTGCTCAAATCCACGGACATTTTCAGTTCGACCGTGCGGCCCTGCCTTATGACACCTCCCTGACGGATTCCGATCGAGGGCAGGTAACTGGTTTCGTTCTCGGCATGTAGCATCACGGGACTACCTGCCAATATCAGCAATAGTATGATATATAAGCGTCTCATAGTCATTTCCTTGTTATTTGATTATGTATATCAGGGAGATACCCGCCTTGGTCGGGCCGAAGTAGTGTTTGTCCTGACTGCCCTTGAACTTGCCGCAGGTGGCGCACTCGTACTTGTCGTAATTCGTGTAGATGTAGCCCAGGCCGATCGTGGCTTCGAGGTTCCAACGCTTGCCCAGAATCCAGGAGTATCCGTATGAAAGCCCGACACCCGTGGCCCATCCCTGGTAGCGGTGGTCCTTGGTGGATTTGCTCTGGAAAGGGATTCTCACGCCGCTGATGTTGTAGAAGGCGTAGCCGCTGTGCAGACCGAAGAAGTGGCCATTATAGCGTTCACAGAGCCAGTAGCGGAACTCCGGCATGACCAGCCAGTGCTTGATTTTCTTGTTCTTGTCCTTGTCCAGCGTCCACGGGTTGTAGGCACCCGTGAGGTCGAGGGTCGTGCGTTGACCCAACCCGAATTCCAGGCTCAAGTTGGGCGTTGTGGTTGACCAATACAATAGATTGGTCTTTGCTGCTATATCCTGCGCGTTGGCGGTGCCTGTACACCAACAAACGGCAAGGAAAACACCGAGGATCAGTTTTTTCATATTTTTTCTTTTTCTTGTTGTCTCATTAGTATTGACAGGCCGGTCTGTCGTTATTGCAAAGGTTTCGTTAAACATTCCCGCATCAGGCGGGAAGGACATACGCAAAGGCGCATGGAGGCTCATGGCTTGTATTTCTCTCCGGAAGAGAAATATACATGTGATATACTACTGACAATCAGGGCAATAAATGAAATAATGTCGGGCATGGAAGCCGTTTGACGGACGGATGCCCGATGTTTTTATATCGCGGATTGATTTTTTTATTGTTTTTTGTTGTCTGTCTGCAACTTTTTTCATAATTTTACTACAGTAATTTCTCTTCCGGAGAGAAAGCCGAATTTGTCCGACAATATCCCGGTCTTTCTCTATGTTTCATCCTACAATGCTTTCAGGATAAGGCTGTTGGCCTTGTCTATTGCGGATGTATCCAATGAAGCCAGATAGATCAGTGTGGTCTTTTCCGAATCATGCCCCATCGCCTCGCTGATAATGGAAACCGGGATGTTCCTGCTTTTGGCAATGCTGGCCCATCCGTGGCGGGCGACATACATGGTGAGGGGGATTGCCAGTCCGAGCCGCATCCCCAGTTTTTTCAGGAGACGGTTCACCCTGTGGGCGGCAGACTTGTACTGCTTTCTTCCGTCTGTCCGCATATCCCTGATGACAGGCAGCAGGTAAGGTGTCCCGGAGGTGTCGTACCTGCTGACAATTTCCTGCATGGGTTTCTCCCATTTGATGAACAGCCGCTGTCCGGTCTTCTGTCTGCGGTATGACAGGACTCCGTTCTTCAGGTCGGATTTCTTCAGGTATGCCATGTCGATGAACGACATGCCGCGTGTGTAGAACGAGAACATGAAAAGGTCTCTTGCCCAATCCATGGTCGGCTCCAGCCTCAGGTCCTGGTCCCTGATCTGCCTTACGGCTTTCAGCGGGATGGCGCGTTTGACCGTCTTGTCTATTCCGGTATAGACATGCCTGAAGGGATTCCGCTGTACGGTCAGCCCCTTCTCCACCGCCCGGTTGTAAACCGCCCGCAACCCCCGCATGTAAAAGGAGGAACTGTTGGGGCAGATGCCTTCCGCTTTCAGATGGCTCTCGTACTCCACCATCAGTGCGGATTCTATCCGGTTAAGAGGGATGTCGCCGCGTTCCGCCAGAAAACGTCTGAAACTGTTCAGAACAGTGGTGTACCGCTCGGCCGTACGTTCCCGGCCTGTACGTTTCAGTTCCGTGGTCAGGCTCCTGGCAAAACACATGAAGCCGCCGGTTTCCGGAGGGATACGGTATTGTCCCACCACCTCGTCCGCCGTGTAATGCCCGCCTGTGCAGTCCAGCAGTGCGATGATTCCCCGAAAGAGGGTCATGTCATCCGCAATCTTCTCTTCCAACGCCTTCAGGTAAGCCTGACGCCTACTGTCCCTGTCCGAGGGAATGACAACCTTCGAATGCGCTCCATCCCACTCCTGCGGATAAAGCCTGTAACCGGTGGTAATCTGTCTTGTCACCCGTCTGTGCGTCACCTTATAAACCAGTGTGCCTTCTCCCGTTCCGACGGAAGATGCACGGAATTTAACTTTTACTGTAGCCATGCTTGTATTTTCTTGATTGATGATTTTTCATTGTCTTAACCTGCAATGCATGGAAATGTCCGGAACGGTACGGGGCATGGGAAGGACTGCCGTATGACCGGACGTTTTCCACGGCAGGGCATAATGTACGGACCGGGTATCGGCCCTGACCTCCTGTTCCCTTGCCGCCCGTTCTTTCAGACGTGCCTGCTCGATGAGGGCGGCCTGCCGGCGTACCGCCTCCTCGTAGGTTTCCACATCCTTGCGCATCTGTTTGATTTTCCTGTTGTCCCGGTTGAATTCAAAGAGGTTTTCCAGCCCGGAGATGCTTTCGGGCGATGCTTCGCCCTTCATCGGTCTGCTCCAGCAGTTGTCTGATTTCCCCGAAATCAGGCTGTTCCCTCCGGGCAATCCTGTCTATCCGGTTGTTGACCGTATTCAGGCAGTCCACAATACCGTGGGCGAACTTCGCCAGTTCAGCCTCTGTGCGTTCGTGGTTACGGCGGCCGGCTTCCTCAATTAAGGCCTTGATGGAGGTAATATCCATGTTTGTACAGCCGCTTTGTGATGCCTGCCGGCTCTTGCTGACGGTCAGCAGTTCTTCCAGCATGGCGATGATGGTTTCTGTGTTTTCTTTCATCTTGATTTTTTTAAGTTGTTGTTAAATTCTGAATCCCTTGTTGTTCTTCTTTTTCTTCTTCCGCTGCATCAGCCGGCGGAACTCGGCTTCCTCCGGAGTCTCGGTGCAGGATGATGGGATGAGGTCCAGCAGCCCCAATGAACCGCTGATAAGCTCCCCGCCACCGCCTGAAGCCGGGCTGATGCCTTGCCGGAAGGATTGTGCCTGCCGTTCCTGAGGACTGTTACGGTTCAAGGCTGCGGCTATCTTGGAGTAGCTGAACTGACGGTCAATCTTCGAGCCGTTGAAGGAATAGCCGTTCTTACCGAACACCACGCCCTGGACTCCGTCTGTCCGCCCCTTGTGCTTGAAGCGTACTTCCACCCCTTGTTTCCACAGATTGGCGATAAGCGTGTCCCAGTCACCGCACCTTCCCACTTCCGTTTTAAGAAGAAAATACAGTTCGTATCTCGTCCTGTCCGGCTCTTTCAGCCGGTCCGTGTTCACCTGCTCCTTGTCGTGATGCCTTCCGATGATATACTGCGTATCGCGGATGCCCATTTTCATCATGTATTCCCGGCTTATCCGCACCATCAGCTCATCGGTTAAGCGTGGCAGGTCCTGCCCGGAGAAGCTGAGCGAGACATGCCCGATGAAACTGCGTGCTATCGAGCCGTTGTCGGAGACTAAAACTCCGTCGTGGTCGATAAGCGAAGCCTTTTTTTCCCTGTCAAGGATGTAATCCACAATCCCTTTGGCTCCCGCGCCTTTTACAATCTTTGCAATCATAGGCTGATACGGTCTATGAGTGTTTCCAGCGAAAGCAGCAGGTGTCGGCATTGTCCGGAATGCAGCCTTACACCCTCCCTGTGTGCCCTCCGGGTCAGCTGGTTCAGGTTGTTCGCCATGCCGCAGAGCTTGCGGATGAAGTCCGCCTGCTCGGTGGTGAGCCTCTCCCTTACCACGCACCCGTCCACCGCCTGCCTCACCATCTCGCTTGCCGAGACACCGGCCTTCCTGGCTTTCGACTTCAGGGCGTAGTATTCCCCGGTTGCCATCTTTACCGTGATGCGGTACTTGCGTTTCTCGGACAGCCCCTTTGCCGGGCGTCCACCCTTGTTTTTGTCGGTATCATTCTTCTGTATCATCCGGTTACGTTTTTTGTTTACAGTTCATATTTTACTCACTTTATAGACCAACGGGATGTACCTCTTCGGGACCTCCGGGAGTGGAAGGAGGCGGTTTTGGTCAGACCAAAACATAAACTTGCTACCCCCAAAAATGAAAGTTTCCATTTTTAGGGCCCCCGAAAAAGAAATCTCGCCAAAATGCTTTTTTAATTGAATGGAAATAAGGACTTGCAACTTCTTACAAAACTCAAAATCCCCGGTATAGAACCTGATGTGATGCCGGACGGTATTGTTTAATACAAATAAATACTATTTTCTGAGCCGTCCGCGACGCTTTGGCAAAAGCCTGCTATTGTCGACCCTTGAAGCCTACGCACAAGGAAAGAAAGAACTTTTCAAGGGACTGGCACTGGAGAAACTGGAGAAGGACTGGACAGTATATCCGGTGCTGCACCTGGATTTGAATACGCAGAAATACGATACGCCGGAATCGCTGACCAGCATTTTGAATGATAATCTATGTATCTGGGAAAGCCAGTACGGCGCACGGGAAAGTGAGACAAGTCTTTCCCTTCGTTTCCAGGGCATCATCCGCCGTGCCTGCGAGCAGACAGGCCGCCGGGTGGTGATTCTCATTGATGAATACGACAAGCCCATGCTTCAGGCCATCGGCAATGAAGCCTTGCAGGATGAATACCGCAGCACCCTGAAAGCCTTCTACGGAGCATTGAAGTCCATGGACGGGTGCATCCGCTTTGCCCTGCTCACGGGAGTGACCAAGTTCGGTAAGGTCAGCGTGTTCAGTGATTTGAATAACCTGATGGACATCTCCATGGACGATCGTTACGTGGAAATCTGCGGCATCAGCGAAAAGGAAATCCATACGTATTTTGAGGAAGCGCATTCATGCGCTGGCTACAGCTGCGGGCCTGACTTATGAAGAGACTTGTGCGGAGCTGAAATCCAATTACGATGGCTATCACTTCACGGAAAATGCCGTAGGCATGTACAATCCGTTCAGTTTGCTCAATACGTTTGCGAAGAAAAAGTTCGGCAGCTACTGGTTTGAAACAGGCACACCGACCTACCTCGTCGAACTGCTCAAGCTCCACCACTATCCGATAGAAGACCTGGAACACATCGTCACCAGCCAGCCGGTGCTGGACAGTATTGATACGGCCTCTACCGACCCGATTCCGGTCATCTACCAGAGCGGCTATCTCACCATCAAGGGCTATAACAAGATGTTCGAGAACTATACGCTGGGGTTCCCCAACCGCGAGGTGGAACAGGGGTTCTTCAAGTTCCTGCTGCCCAACTACGCGTCGGTGAGCGTAAGCAAGTCACCCTATCAGATTCAGTGCTTTGTGGAGGAAGTGATGGCCGGAAAGGTGGACGATTTTTTCGAACGGTTGAAGACCATGTTTGCCGACATCCCTTACAAGCTGGCGCGCGACCGCGAAGTGCACTACCAGAATATTCTCTACATCATTTTCAAGCTGATGGGTTTCTATGTGCAGGTGGAATACCATACCAGTCGCGGTCGGATTGACCTGGTGCTCCAGACGCAGGACTACGTGTACATCATGGAATTCAAGCTGAACGGCAGCGCGGACGAAGCTTTGGCCCAGATTCGGGAGAAAGGTTATGCCGCACCTTTTGCCAAGGACAGAATAAACAGAAAACAGAGAAAGAAATGGATGCAGATACGACAAGGACCGTATGTACTCAGGTAAAGTTACAGAAAGACAGCCTGCTGGCCACGTTGACGCTGGACGGTATGAAGGTGACATGGATTCGTGACAATGCCAGCCCACGGTTGATGCCGCGTACTCTCTTTCCGGATGCGACAGATGCGCTGATGGACAGCCTTTCTCTTCAAGAGGGCATACCGGCTTCCATCAGTACGTTTTTGATTGAATGTGATGGCAAGCGGATGCTTTTCGATACCGGTGTCGGTGCTCCTGATAGCCGGATGATGGAGGGCTTGAAATCGTTGAACGTAAAGCCTGAAGATATAGACTGCTTGCTTCTTACCCACTTCCATGGCGACCATATCGGTGGAATGATGAAGGACGGCAAGGTGGTATTCCCGAAGGCTGAGGTATATGCTTCGAAGACAGAATACGATGCCTAGATGAAAATGCCGGCCGACAAAAGAGCACAGGTAGAGACCACGATGAATGCCTATAAAGACCGTCTGCATCTTTTTGCTTTTGGAGATACGCTTCCTGGAAATATACTCCCAATGGAGGCCATAGGACATACACCGGGGCATACCGTTTATAAGGTGGGCAAGCTGCTGGTAATTGGTGACTTGTTTCACGGGTATGCCTTGCAGAAAGACCATCCCGAAATCTGTGCGCAGTATGACATGGATAAGACCGGAGCCATAAAAAGCCGCAAATACTACCTGCAATATGCCCGTGAAAACGGACTGGTAATGGCAGGCATGCATCTTCCTGTTCCGGCCTTTGCGGAATAAGGCTGTGGAGTTCGTGATGTCTTTTAGATTAATCATTTATAAAAGCTGTCGCATTGTTTCTTTCTTCTAATAATGCGATTAGCTTTTTCTCATCCTTTGCATATAAATAGACTTTCTTTCCTTTCTGAAGAGTAAGGCATACGTTATACCATCCATGAATCACGTCAAACTTAGTGGAGGCATAATGGTCTGTTTTTATGATATCCTGTAAAACTACTGTTTTCAAAAGGAGGTGTGGAGTTCGCAGTTGCAGTATGTCGTTCCTTACAGCGTAATAAGTGCGACTGTGCATCCAGCCGATGAGAATCCCGCTCAGCATATAGGATGAGTAAGGATACAGGAAACTTGCATCTTCTTTAGGGGCTTGGGTAATCATATTCAGAATGCAATAGAGGATCAGTCCTCCGAGGAACCACCACAGGATAATGTAGCCCCCATAAATCCATCTGTTTTTAAGTCTGAAATTTTCCATATGGTTTGGTTTTAGATGTGTATAGACAAATATACAAAAATATGGGGAAGTATAGTTGAAAAGCCGTTTCTTTTCCGTATTTTTAAGAACTAGATTTACCTAACAATCAGATTCGTATGAAGAAAGTGATGTTGCTTCTTCTGCTGTGTGGCGTGATGCTGACGCTCAAAGCCACAGGGCAATCGGGCGATGTGATTCTAATTATCCCAATAGCGTATGAAAACAAATGCATTTTTTCAATTGTTTGTGGCGGTGGCTTGCATGATGTGTGTCGGCTGCACGGGCAAACGAAAAGCACAATCGGATGTTGTTTTGGTAAAGGAGACTCCTCCGGCAGTACAGAGTTTGGAAGTAACGGATGATACGCTTGCAGCAGAGGAGCCGGATACGGAAACTTCGACAGACACTCCGCCTCAACCGGTGGCGATGGTGCTGGAACCGGTGGTACGGGATATTCCTGTCGGCCGTCCTCTTTCTGCAGATTCGCTTTATATGCATACAGAATATGATTATTATCCTGTAGCGACTTCCAAGGTCAAGGTCTTCATTACCAATCGTGCGAATCAGAAATATGACAGTGGGGAAAGGTATAGTCTGGTATATTACAACGAAGCACTAAAGCAATGGGAACCTCAGCCTACCAATCCGATAATCAACGATGTATTGTGGGTGTTTACGCCCGATTATCCTACACACCGGCAGACTATTCAATTTTATACGGACAAGAACCGTCCCGGCAGGTATCGTATTTACAAATCATTCAACCGGAATACACGTACGGCATACGCGGAGTTTGAACTTATATCCAAGGCTCAGCATCGGAAACTGCTCGACAAAATTAGCCGGTACAGGGAGAAGCATCCCAAGGACCGTGTCATAGAAAACCTGAATTCTGGGGGATTCCAGGATAATGACACGCTGTATATGTCGTGGATGGTGAACTCGGAGGCATTGCGGAAAGAGTTCCGGCAGAAGGTGCTGAATTATGCGGCAATCGTGGTGAACGATGGGAAAGAGGATGCAGCTACTTATTTCACCCAACCGATGTGTACGGATACTTTCGGCATCAAGATGTACACGGAGAAGGCGGTGTATCCGCCAAATACGGAATCCGTGGCAGTGAGAATCGTGAACCGGAGCGGACAGAGCATCTCAATGGGGTCGCCGTACTGGGTGCTTCGGAAGGAAGGGGAAAAATGGTTGTTTTTGCCTGGAGCAACGGTTTGGACACTTGAAGAACGTTTTCTTCCATCCAATAAGATTTATCCCTTTTCTGCCAGTTTGTATCCGTCACTCCATGTGCTTACGCCGGGCATCTATCGTGTGGTGAAGGAAATGGATATCGGGGATAATTATCACGACTGGTATTTTGCGGGGGAATTCCGGATTGGCCACAAGGTGGAAGAGCGGGATGCTGCGGACAAGGAGCCTTCTTCAAAACCTTTGCAGGAAGTGGCAGAGGAAAAGGATATGGATATTGCGTATGACGTGGTAGAGGAGATGCCGGCGTTTCCCGGGGGCATGTCGGCCTTGATGGATTTTATTCGGAAGAACCTGCACTATGACAAGACGCTTGTGCCTGAAACGGTTGGAATTCCTCGGGTCATCGTGCAGTTTGTGATAGATGAAGAAGGAAACATTATTCATCCGGTGGTGTTGCGGGGACTGAGTCCGGCATTGGACGAAGAGGCTCTTCGGGTAGTGAAGCTGATGCCGAAATGGAAACCGGGACGGCAAAGCGGAAAACCGGAGAAAGTGAGGTATGCCATTCCGGTTACTTTCGAGCGTGCCGCCAAGGTTCCTTGATTTTATCGGAGTGGTTTAGAAAAATAAGTCTGTCAGAAATAATTATTTCTTTCTCAAAAAGTCGTTTTTTAGGTAGGCTTTTGTATCTTTACGCTTGTAATCAAAACAAATGCCTATGAAAATGAAACCGTTATTATGGAGCTTGGTGGTTAGTGCCGTAGTGTGCAGTCTCTGTCTGTTCGTCACACAATGGATGGGCCTTGCCGATGATTGGCGCATCTTTGTGAGCGTATTCTTGGGCGTATTATTGGGAAACGGTTGCAACCGGTGGTTGCAGCGTGCAACTCATTGAAAAATTCTCAGGCAAGCGGAATACTTGCCTGAGAATTTCTTTTTTCATCGGATAATCCCCGTGTCACTATCCTTCAGCTGGATGGAGCGGTTGACAGCGCGGAACTTGCGTCCTTTAGTCAGTCGCCACGTTACGGTCAGGTTGACGAGGTTGCAGGCGTCGCTACTGTAGAGGGCAGTGGTTTTCTGGAGGTTCCGGTTCAGGACTTCCGATTCGAACATTTTGTATTTGTGTTGAAAGGGCTGTTGCCAGATAAGGGCAAACTGCCAGTCTTTGTAGCTGTAGGCGGCCTTCAGGGCGATGTCGCCTCCGCTGTAGCCTTTGGTTTCCCCTTCCAGGAAGCGGGAGCCGTTGTCGGCGTAGGCATGGAGGGAGAGGTTGCCCAGGTAGGCGTTGACGGCCCCTGTGAAGAAGTAAGACGTGTAGCAGTGCGTGTAGTCCTGGCCGAAGTTGAAGCAGCGGAACAGTCCCCCGTAGGCCGTGACGGAGAGCTTTTCCGGCATCAGCCAGTAGCTTGCGTAGGCCATGGCGTGCAGGGCATCAATCTCTTTCTGGTTGCGCTGGGTGTAGATGAACCGGTCGTCGGACGTGCGTTCGTACACCGCCATGTTGGGGTGAGGACATTTCTTGTAGAAGCCTTGCAGATTGATTTGCAGACGGGAGTCGTTGTACGACAGCCGGAGGGTGTGATACGTCTCCCGGTTGGGCTTGAGGTCGGGACTGCCTACAGTCCATTCCATGCGGTTGGTGCGGATGGCGGCATCGCTGATCATGGCTACCCGTGAGGTGCGTTCGTTCAGCTGGAAATTGTAACTCAGTTGCAGAGAGTGGGTGAAGTTGTAGCTCAGGGCTGCTTTCGGACAGAAACTCCAGTAATCGTACGAATGGGCTTGCTGACGGTAGTGCAGGTAGCTGCCTCCGATGCCTGCCGAGTAGCGTAGCTTGCCCCATGTTCCCTTGATTTCCGAAAACAGATACACGCGGTTGTGGTGCATGGGGGTGACGGAAGAAACATCGCCCGTATATTCATTGTTTGTGTATTTCTGGCTGTAGTTGAGGCCGGCAGAAAGGGTGAAGGGCTTCAACCGGTTTTCATAGATGGCTTCGCTCAGCAGGGAGTAGGTGCGTCCGTCCACGTCGTAACGGTAGGGCGAACCTTCGTCGTAGCTGTCGGAGGAGCGGGTGCCGATGTATGTGCCCACGGCATTGAGGGTAAGCGACTGTCGGGGGGAGAGCTGCTGGAAGTAGTAGAGGTCGAGCACCGGACTGCTGCTCTGGCTTTGTTGCTGTTCGAGGGCGGTGTACGTCTGTGTCCCGTCCACAATCTGTTTCTGACTGAAATCACCCGGCACGTGACTGAAGTCGCCGCTCAGTGAAGCCTGAAACACATAGCGGCTGGAGTCGGCCAGGTTGTAGGTCAGTTTCATCTGGTTGCTCAGACTCCGGTTGCGCGAGGCGAGGTCGTTGCGCTGGATGGTATAAATGGAGCCGTCGTTCAGGTGGTAGTGCGCGGTTTCTTCCGTCCGTATTCCTTTAAAATCCCGGTAGCCGAAGCTGTAGTTCAGCGACAGCTCACTCTTTTCCGTGTTCCATTTGCCGTATACTGTGTAATCGCCGTCGCGGGTAGTTAGTGCCTGGGTGAGCGAGGTTCCTAAAGTATATCCGTTGTCTGCCCGTCGGGTAGTGATGTCAATGACGTAGGCAATGCCGTCGCCATAACGCACACCAGGGTTGTCGATGAAGTCAATCTTGCGGATGCTCTTCGGGTCGAGCGACAGCATCTCTGCCTTGTCCGCAATGATGCCGTTGATGCGAATCTGTACGCTTCCCCGCTGGTCGATGGCCGAGATGCTGTGGGCCACCTCGTCCACACGGATATTCGGGAGGGTGAGTTGCTGGAGCAGACTGTAACCCGAGCGGGAAGAAGCTTTCTGTTGTTCGGAGGGATAGAGCAGCAGGCCGTCGGTCTTGTGGATAATCCGGTCGGCCTTGACCTCCACTTCGCCTAGTTCCACGGTGGGTTCCACTTCCTGTGCGAGAGTGGGGAGGGCCAGCAATAAAAGAAGAAAGATGCTGGCCAGAAATCGGGAGACGGTCAGCAGAAGCCGGCTTTCGGCCTCCTGCTGGAAAAGTAATCTGAGTGTGTTCATTTGTTCCTGTGTGTAAATTTCAGGAACAAAAGTAGGAGGCTGTCACGAAGGCGTCAAAAACCAACGCTGACATTTGCCTGATAATTCGCTGTCAACTTTTCAATTCGTTGATTTCCAAGGAATAGTTTCGTCTTCTGTCGGCCACTATTTTCAGTCGCGTATGCTCCTCTACAATGGGTTTTAACCGGCGGATAAGGGTGTAGAGCGTATCGTTGGCATCGTCTTTCTTGGGCCAGAGTGCCGCACAGATTTCCTCTTTCGAGATGGAGTGGGAAGGTGACTGCCAGAACAGCCGCATCAGTTGCTGTTGCATGGGGGTGAAGTGGATAGGCGTGTGGTCGGCGCCGTAGAAACGGTCGTCCGCATCCGAATACGTCAGTTCCCCGAAATCTTCGGTAGATTGTGTACCATCTTCAGCCGGTTGTCCGTATCCTTCTACGGGTTGCAGCACCAGATTCTCTTTCTCTCTTTTCCGTAAGTACAGCATCGAGCCGATGGTCCAGAGGATAGCCGCTGCCATCAGTCCGGCAGGCAAGCGCTGGTCGGACATGCCGAATACGGCCGCTGCCGACAGACGGGTATAGCCTTTCAGGGCCAGTGTCTCGCCTGCGTGTTCGTTTCTTATCATCAGTGTATCGCTGTAGATGGCCTGTTCATCCGTCGAACCGCCCTGATACTCCTTGTCCACCACATCGAACGTGAGGAAAGAAGTTTCCTTCAGTCGCCGGTTCTTCAGGTGTCGGCAGAACCGTTCATCGGACACGACAATCAGTACCTGTCCGCCCGAAGTACGCCGGAGCTGCTTGTATGCCCGTATCGTGTCTTGTGTCACAATGGGCTCCTTTTTTTCCAGTAAAGTCAGTGCCAGTGCCTGATTCAGGTCGGCTGTTATTTCGTTTCGTGTCACGTGGTAGTTATGGCGTCCGGCCAGCAGGGAAGTCAGCATCAGTGCCAGAAACACGGTGACGGATAGTAGTCTGCGATTCATAAATATCGGGTTTGGTTTCTGCAAATGTAATGAATTCTGTGTTTCCTGATAGTATCCGGGCGATATAAATATTATTATCAATGCGTAGCCAGATACCACGAAGTTTGCGAGTAGGTACTTGCCAGGCTGTTTGTGCTGGGTGCAGAGGTGGTGATGCTGCAAAGGGTACGGACGTAATCGACGAGGTCATAGAAACAGTTCTGCTTCCGTGGAACTGGTGGACAGAAAGACGAGCACCCGTTCCTTGTCCAGCCCTCTGCGGGAGATGGCGTCTTCCATATCGTCGATATTCTGGTAGAAATAGTTCGTCAGGTTGGTAGACCACGGCAGGTACATGAAGAGTGTCCGCTCGTTGTCGGCAGACGGAATTTCTTCTTTCCGGCAACTCGTCAGGCAGGAGAGTCCGATAACGAGCAATATGGGAAGCAGGCGGATTAGTTTCATGAAACTTGCACTATTTTTTATAGGTGATTTTGAAAGGCAGAACCTGGAACACCTCGCAGTCGGGAGTAATCAGTTCCAGCTTGTAGGTGAGAGAAGCCCCGTCTGTACCTTCCGTCAGCTGGTCGAGCACTTCTTGCGGAAGAAGGTCCTTGAAGCTGATTTTGCCGCTGTTCATGCGCAGATAGCGTGCCTGTCCGTTTGTGTCCACGGCAAGCAGGGCTACGGGAGCATACTGGCTCAGGATACTTCCGGCGTATTCCTTGCGCGGGGTGACTTCCATGCTGCCGAGGTCGTAGGAGATTTCGTGACCATCGGGTGCAAAGAGCTTCTTTTCTTGATTGACGGTGATTTCCGTGTACGTGAAGTCGTAGATGTCCGTACCTTCGGGTTCCAGTTCCTCGTCGGTAGAGAAGATAATCACCTCACAATGACGCAGACGGTCGTAGCCTGTGAGATATACTCCGTTGCTCAGCAGCTTGACCTTGACGTGATTCCCTTGTGAAGTGATTTCACAACTGCCTTCTCTGGCTGGTTTGAAAGTGAAAGGACCGTTGCTGCTCAGCACGTCGAATTCCGTTTCTTTTCCGGAGATGATGAGCGGATTTTCCTGTACCGATACGGTCAGTTCGTGGACGTCCGACAAATCTGTGTGATATGTTTTCTGTACCTCTTCCAGTTCCTGATTCGTCATTCGCTGGTAGATGGAATAACCGTAGATTTCGGTTCCGCCTGCCTGTATCCCCAACTGGTCAAGTATTTCCATTGTGTTGCCGTTCACAGAAAGTATCTGAAACACTGTGCTCTGGTTGCTGAGCAGTCGGTTTCCGTCCGAGAAGGTATAAGCGACAGTCCGGAATCCCCATGCAGGATAGGCGTCAATGTACATGTATTTCTTCAGGGAAGAGTTGCTTTCCACGTAATAGTGGGTAGGGCCTGCACCTGTCAGGTCTTTGTAATAATCCTGCGTCTGGCAAGTGCCGTCGGGATTGATTTCGTAGGTGTGGACGTGCTTCCAGCCGTATCCCACTACGTCCTCCTCGAAGCGGGCGGAAGAAATGGGGGTGAGAGACGCTGGCTCACATTCTCCGTTTTCATTGAATGTGAAGGTTGGAAAGTTTACGTCGTCTTGATTGCAGCTGGTAAGATAGAAGATGCTCACGAATACCAGCAGAATGTCGGTGAGTCGTTTTGTGTGCATGAGGAATAAAATGTCAAGTGTTTCCTTTTTTCCAGAAAAAGTCAATGAATATGCGCTGTAAGAGAATCAGCATGGCCAGCATACAAACGGTGTATTGCAGAAATGCTTCCTGACTTTTGAGTCCATAATAAAGACCTACAATGAAGCACAACTGGCAGAGATAACCTAAAATTCTGAGTAACATAGTTTTTTGATAAAGGTTTGATTCCCAAAGTTAGCATAAAAAACAGAGAATCGGAAATTGAGGCATGAAAAATCCCCTGCCAGGCGTGTTTTTTATCTTGCTCTGGCAGGGGAAGGATAATTATGCAAAAATCGGGACTCGTTTATTTCCAGTTGCTCGGAATGGATTCATAGTCGGTCAGGTTCGTACAGTTGTTGAACGCGCTGGTGTGACTGGTGATTTCAAGGAATTCATTCGGGTAATCCTTACGTTCATACAAGTGTACCTTTTTTCCGTTTATCAGGGTGTAGGGCGATTCGCCGGTGAGCGAACTGCAGCTTTTGAACAAGAGACGGACAGCTTGCAGGGTGCGCATGGAGTCGAACAGTCCGGCAGGAATGCGTTGCAGACTCTTGCATCCGGCAAAGGCTTCCCACATGGAAATCACCTGTGTGTTGTTTGCAAACAGTTTTTCGGGAATCTCGCGGAGGGAGGTACATCCCTTGAATATGCCATCTAACCTGGTAACCTTGGTCATGCTGGCAAACAAGTCTTCCGGGATTTCAGTCAATGAGGTGCAATTCGAGAAAAGGCCGTAGGCTTCCATGACGGAGTTGATTTCTGACACACTCTGTATGCCCGGACAGTTGGCAAACAGTCCTTCGGGCAGACTGGTGAGTGAGCTGCATCCTGAGAAGGCACATTGTATGTATCCTAAACGGGTATTGTTACGGAACAGTCCGGCCGGAATCTCTTTCAGGTTTTCACATCCGCTGAACACATCGTTCATGACATAGATGTCTTTGTTGCTTGCAAAGAGGTCTTCGGGCAGATAGAGCAGTCTTGTGCAGCCGGAGAAGGTAGCGTTAAAGTTACGGGCACTGGAATTCTGGGCGAAGAGATTGAGCGGAAGTGAAGTCAGTCCCGTACAGCCCTGGAAGGCTCTGTCGAACGTTTGGGCACCGGTTGCCATGGCAAACAGGTCTTCGGGGAGGTTGGTCAGTCCCGTACAGTCTTCAAAGCAGGAGGTGAAGTCCGTGATGGCAGACAGTGCTCCCTTGGTGTCGGCAGCCAGCTGGGTCAGTGCAGTAACATCCTCCAGTCTCAGTGTTTTCAGTTCGGGCGTACCCCATTGTGTGATGCCGATGAGTGAACTCTTGAGGATTTCTCCTTTGGTCGTGCTGTTGGTTGTCAGAGATTCTACCGTACCCTTGAAGGCTACTTCTACCGTCGATTCAGCACCTTGAGCATAAACGTGTGACAGGTCGGCCGAATATACGTATGACTTGTCGAGCACCTCGGTTACCCCGTCGCCCCAGTCGATGACACCTTTCACCCGTCCTTCAAACGGAAGGTACACCGTGCGGTTGTTCAGGTTGTTCAATACGTATTTCAGAATCAGCGCGTCTTCCTTGCCGCGCATGGCAGTAGTGACGGTGTACAATGAAAGTCCATGCAGAGGCCCCGGTTCCGTACCGCCTTGCAGGTAGATGTAGTATTTGGTTGCTTCCGTCAGCCCGGAGAAAGTACAGGTAGGCTGGCTTTGAAGGTCGAAGAGGTATTCAAAAGGAAGTCCTGAGCCTCCGTTTTTCAAATCCTGAATGACTTCGAACAAGGGGATGCTGTCTGTTGAGATATAAGTGGAATAGAAACGGGCATCGTTCTGTCCTTCCAGTGTCAGCGTGATTTCATTGATGTCTGCATCTGCCTTGGCCACGCTGATATGGGGAGCAGCTGCCTGTTCGATGGGGATGGTAGCCAGCAGACTGTCTTTGTCGGTGGCATAAATCAGCAGGTTGTCGGTCTGTTTTTCGCTGGAGTAGTTGGTGTAATACTGCAGGTACTCTTCGCCGTAGAACGAATACTCCGGATTTTCCAGGATGAACGAATAGTCCTCCTGCTCGGTTAGTTCCCCTTCACTGAATTTCTTGAATTTCTCCAGCACATAGCGCATGCTTATGATGTTGGTCTGGCATTTCACCTGTATGCCTTCCCCGTCTCTTATGGCAGGCACTTCGATGCGGGTAGTTTCCAGGTTGAAATAGGGAGCCGCTCCGTCGGTAGTACCCACTCCGTTCAGATTGCCCGAGCTGCTTCCGTCTCCGTCGTCATCACCTTCATCATCACCTCCTAAGAGTTCTTCCAGCTTCTCGCACGAGGTGAGAGTGGAGGCCAGAAATACGGGTGTCATGCCCCACACAAAAAGGGCACAGCCTGAAACCAGCAGCGATTTCAGGGCTGTCGTTGCTTTACTTTTGTTCATACTAAAGATAAGAATAATAGGATAATTTGCGTTTGTACAAAAGTAAAGCTATCTGAGGAGCTGTACATCACCGGAAACCGTGATTTTCAGCGAACCGTGTGGGGCTATACCAGTGAAATGACGTAGCTTTCCAGGGTTCGCAGGTCGATGTGCCAGAGTTTTCCGCTCAGCACGGTCGGACTGCCCAGGATGACTTTCATGGTCTCGCTGGCTTCCACACAGCCCACTACGCCCGGAGTGACACCCAGCACGGCCTTGGAGGGGTGGGGCATGGCGAGCATTTCCTCTTCGTCGGGGAAGAGGGTACGGTAGTCGGGACCGCCTTGGTAGTTGAATACGGAGACCTGCCCGTCGAACTCGCGGATGGCACCGTACACGTACACCTTGTCCAGCCGCACGCAGGTGTCGCTAATGAGGTAGCGCGTGCGGAAATTGTCGCATCCGTCCACCACGATGTCGTAGTTGGCAATGAGGCATTCGGCATTCTGCGTGGTGAGCCGTTCGTTCCAGGCTTCCACGCGGATGTCGGAGTTGAGGGCCTGCAGACGCAACTTGGCCTGTTCGGCCTTGGAGAGTCCGATTTCAGGTTCGCTGTAGAGCACCTGCCGCTGGAGGTTGGTCTCGCTCACGGTATCGTCGTCAATCAGTCCGATGGTACCCACTCCGGCACCGGCCAGGTAGAGGGCGATAGGCGACCCCAGTCCGCCCACTCCCACGATGAGTACGCGGGCCTGCTTCAGCAGGAGTTGTCCTGTCTCGCCGATTTCGTTGAGCAGAATCTGTCGGTTGTAGCGTGCAGCTTCTTTTTCAGTCAGTTTCATAAGGAATAAGAGATAAGGGGATGGATGAAAAGACAGAAAGGCATCCGGAAGTCGGGATAATGGCCTCAGGATGCCTTCTGAAGGGATTTATATGTGCCTTGAAAAAACGCACTTGCGTTTTGGAAAAACGTCCTTGTGTTTCCATCCAAACGCACTGGTGTTTGAAGTAAAACGTACTTGCGTTTCAGGGAAAACGTAAAGGCGTTTTTGCAGAAACTCTCCGGCGTTTTTTTAGAGAGTGTTCCGGAGGACTTTTCAGCGGGTCGCAGCGGCGGTGGCGTGCGACTGTGCCACGTGGTCGAACGAAGCATCCCAGTCCTTCCATACCGGTTCGCGTCCCAATGCTTTGAGGGCCTTCTCGATTTCTACGGCTGTACGTTCGTCGCTCACATGGAACTGCTCCAGTGCCTGCGGGTAGGTGTAATATCCGCCCGGTTCGGTCTTGCTCTCGGCACTCATGGTAGTCACACCCAGTGAAGCCATGTGGTCGCGGATATTGGCCGGTTCGCGGGTAGAGTAGGAGATGTCCACATCGTGGTCGAAGATACGCATGGCGAAAGTCACCTGTGCCAGTTCCTTGTCGCTCATGATGACGTTAGGCTGGAAACCTTCGTTCTCGGCCGGCCGCATGCGCGGGAAGTTCACGCTGTATTTCGTCTTCCAGTAATGCTTCTGCAAGTAGCGCAGGTGGTAAGCCATCATGGTTACATCCGTACGCCAGTCCTCCAGTCCGATGAGCACACCCATGCCGATGGAGTGTACGCCGGCCTGGCCCATGCGGTCGAACCCGTTGACACGCCATTCGAACTTCGACTTCATGCCGCGCGGATGGTACACGTTGTAGCGGGCCTTGTTGTACGTTTCCTGGAAACAGATTACACCGTTCAGTCCGTGGTGTACCAGTTCGGCATACTCTTCCGTCTTGAGCGGCATCACCTCGATTTTCAGGTTCGAGAAGTACGGCTTGGCCAGGTCGAGCGCCTTGGCAATGTAGGGTACACCCGCCTTGGCCGGATTCTCACCCGTCACAATCAGCAGGTTTTCGAACGGGCCGAGCTTCTTGATGGCCTTGTATTCGTTTTCAATCTCTTCGGGTGTCAGGATGGTGCGCGTCATGGGGTTGCTGATGTGGAAGCCGCAGTACACGCACGAGTTGGTGCACGAGTTGGTGATGTAGAGCGGGATGAACATCGACATGGTGCGTCCGAAACGTTCTTCGGTATATTTCTTGCTGAGGCGTGCCATGGGTTCAAGGAACTTTTCGGCAGCCGGCGAGATGAGAGCCATGAAGTCGTCTACGTCGCACCGTGATTTTCCGAGTGCCCGAATCACGTCGGCCTCGGTTTTGGAGTAGATGGCCTTGGTCGTCTCCTCCCAGCTTATTTTTTCTAATTCGTCACTAAACATTTCGATAGTTAATAGTTAAAAATTAAAAGTTAAAGATGCTGGCCTGATGCATTATTCATTATTAATTGTTTTCAGGTCGCGGCTGAGTTTCATCGCACAGAAGTTAGGACCACACATGGTGCAGTACTCGCCGTCGGTGTGACGTCCCTCGTTGAAGTATTCCAGCGCACGGTCGGGGTCGAGACTCAGGTGGAACTGGTCGCGCCAGCGGAACTCGTAGCGGGCCTTGCTCAGGGCATTGTCGCGAATCTGTGCGCCCGGATGACCTTTGGCTAGGTCGGCTGCATGGGCGGCAATCTTGTAGGTGATTACACCCGTACGTACATCTTCGCGGTTGGGCAGACCCAGGTGTTCCTTCGGAGTGACGTAGCACAGCATGGCTGTACCCAGCCAGCCGATTTGTGCGGCACCGATGGCCGAAGTGATGTGGTCGTAACCCGGAGCGATGTCGGTCACCAGCGGGCCGAGGGTGTAGAATGGTGCGTTGTGGCAGTGGCTGATCTGACGCTCCATGTTCTCACGAATCTTGTGCAAGGGCACGTGTCCCGGACCTTCGATAAAGGCCTGTACGTTCTTTTCCCAGGCACGGAGCACGAGTTCACCCATCGTGTCGAGTTCGGCAAACTGAGCCTCGTCGTTGGCATCGGCAATACAGCCCGGACGCAACCCGTCGCCCAATGATACGGCCACGTCATACTGAGCCAGGATGTCGCAGATGTCGTCAAAGTGCTCGTAGAGGAACGACTCCTGGTCATGGATAAGGCACCATTTGCTCATGATACTTCCGCCACGGCTCACGATGCCGCACAGACGCTTGTCGGCCAGGTGTACGTTGTGACGACGGATACCGGCATGGATGGTGAAGTAGTCCACTCCCTGCTCGCACTGCTCGATGAGGGTGTCGCGGTAGATTTCCCAAGTCAGGTCTTCCACCTTGCCGTTCACCTTCTCCAGTGCCTGATAGATGGGCACGGTACCCACCGGCACCGGACAGTTGCGCACAATCCATTCGCGGGTTTCGTGGATGTTGGCACCCGTCGACAGGTCCATCAGCGTGTCGCCGCCCCATTTGCAGCTCCACACCGCCTTGTCCACTTCCTCGTCAATGCTTGAAGTCGTGGCCGAGTTACCGATGTTGGTATTGATTTTCACCAGGAAGTTGCGGCCGATAATCATCGGTTCCGATTCCGGGTGGTTGATGTTGGCAGGCAGTACGGCACGTCCGGCGGCAATCTCGTCGCGCACGAATTCCGGCGTGATGTAGGTGTCGATGCCCAGTTCCTTGCAGTTCATGTTCTCACGGATGGCTACGTACTCCATTTCCGGTGTCACGATGCCCTGTTTGGCGTAGTACATCTGCGTACAGCAGTGGCCTTCCTTGGCACGGTAAGGCAGGGCGATGTGTTCAAAGCGCAGGTGGTCGAGCGAGTGGTCGTCACGGCGCATCTTGCCATATTCCGAGGTGATGGACGGCAACTGTTCCACATCGCCGCGTGAGGTAATCCAGCTCTCACGCATGCGCGGCAGTCCTTTCTTCAGGTCGATTTCAATGTTCGGGTCGCTGAACGGGCCGCTCGTGTCGTACACGTACACCGGTGCATTAGGTGTCATTACCTTCTTGCCGTCTACTACGGTCACCGTCGGGGTGAGGTTCACTTTCTGCATGCCTACCTTTACAAAGGGGAAAAGGGTGCCCTGCATGTAGGCTTTTTCTGCATGGGCGTATGCTTTTTGGTCTTTTTCTTTTTCCATATAAATTGGGATTTGTTTGCGGGTAGGGAACAGTCCCTACCGGTTGAGAAAATCAGGATTTATTCATTCAAGAAAGAAGTGAGGGGAGAGGAGGCAGATGCCACGAGGTTATCGGCCTGAATACCCAGTCCGGCTTCGTAGGCACGGCGTCCGGCAATGACAGCTTCTTTGAAGGCTACGGCCATTTCCACCGGATTTCCGGCTACGGCGATGGCGGTATTTACCAGGCAGGCAGCGGCACCCATTTCCATGGCTTCAGCGGCATGGCTCGGTGCACCGATACCGGCATCCACTACCACCGGTACGTTGCTCTGCTCGATGATGATGCGCAGGAAATCGCGTGTCTGCAATCCCTTGTTCGTACCGATGGGGGCAGCCAGCGGCATTACGGTAGCCGCTCCGGCTTCTTCCAGACGCTTGCACAGGGTCGGGTCGGTCTGGCAGTAAGGCAATACCACGAATCCTAGTTTCACCAGCTCTTCCGTCGCTTTCAGCGTCTCGGTAGAATCCGGCAACAGGTAGCGCGGGTCGGGATGGATTTCCAGTTTCAGCCAGTTGGTGCCGAAGGCTTCGCGGGCCATCTGTGCGGCGAACACGGCTTCTTCTGCGGTGCGCACGCCCGAGGTGTTCGGGAGCAACTGGATATGGGGGTGGATGATATGCTTCAGCATGTCGTCTTCCTTGTTGTCAAGTTCGATACGTTTCATGGCTACGGTCACCATTTCTGTGCCGGAAGCCAGGATGGCTTCTTCCATGAGTTGGTTGGAGTTGAATTTTCCTGTTCCTAAGAATAGGCGGGATTCGAATTCTTTTCCCGCAATGATTAGTTTTTCCATTGTTTTATCTATTTTGTTTATTGTTTGCTCTTGTTCTTACTTTTTCTTTTTGGCGGCAAAAAGAAAAAGGTAACAAAAAGAAAAACCGCCGTCTGCAGTTTCGAACCGGCTGCGAAGCTTCGCTCGTCGGAAGCGCAGGAACTCGCTTCGCTCAAACAGCCTGCGCTTCTTTTCGCCGTGCTCTGCTTCTCCGCTTTTCGGTCCGAAACTGAGGACGGGATTTTTGGGCTGGCTGGTCGCTCTTCGCCTTTGGCGAAATCGCTGTGGGGAGTTTTTGCTTCTTTGCTCTTTGATCCGTTTTTTTGTTTTGGGGCTTCCTTTGGGGCGAAATCGCTTCGGAGCTTCGTTCTTTTTTTGGTTCCTTTACTCGTTATTCTTTGTGGTAAAGTAGGAAT
>SAMEA3387464__coassemble_1596_pt1 | contig 63217 bp, 48 predicted proteins | sample SAMEA3387464__metabat2_high_PE_014 | metagenome-assembled genome bin SAMEA3387464 (sample SAMEA3387464) | Felis catus | biome: Faeces | place: United Kingdom | collected 2012
ATGTATAAAGTGTTAATCCTTTTTATATAAATTGCTCTTAGTAGAAACTCAAAGTCCGCAGCAATTTTGTATGATGTTTTGTAGAGCCCGATTTTGTGAAAATATTTTTTCCTAATATAAAATGAAGGATGAGCTGGCATCATTCCATATTTCATCAAATAGGGGCGAAATATTTTAGAAGAATAGTATCTGACTATTTTGTTGGGATTTTTATCGTTTATGAAGTGTACGTCACCGTATATAGCATCAATTTTTTCATTTTGAAATGATTTAGAAATGGTGTCTAAGATATTATTTGACGAAAAGAAATCATCTGAATTCAAAATCCCTATAATTTCTCCTGTCGCAAGTAATATGCCTTTATTCATCGCATCGTATATTCCTTTATCCTTTTCTGATATCCATTTTAATTTATTGCCTAGAATAGGTTCATACTCTTTTACAATATCTATTGTGTGATCATCGGAAGCTCCGTCTATGATAATGTACTCATAATCTGTATATGTTTGGTTTATTATGGATTCTATAGTGTCACGTATCGTTTTTTCACTATTGAAGGTCGTTGTAATAATTGAGATTTTCATTTGTGTTTTTGGATTAATAGTCGTTGTACTAGGTTATATACTAGATATAATCGATAAGCAATTTTAAAACTCAAAGTAGAGGATTTGCTAAAACCTCCTGTAGATGAGTTTGTGCTGTGTCTTCTGTATTTTATTAGTTGTTCATTTGAAATCGTTGATTTATAAAAGCTTTTAGCGATGAGAAAAATCCAGTTATCATGGGTACAATATTGATGGTTGTGTGGAAAAGGAAGAACTTTCTCTAAAATATTTCTTTTAAAAGCCATGCAACATCCTAAATAGCCAAATTTATAAATATTCCCTATTAGACTTTTATAAACGATTCTTTCTTTATAAAATGAATCTTTTGTAGCTTGCCCATCTGAATTTATGATAACAGCATCAGAAACTATAAAATCATAACTTTGTAATTCATTTATGCAATATGATACTTTATTTTCCATCCATATATCATCTTGATCGCATAAAAATATATATTTCCCTAGGGCTTTTTGTAAAGCGTTCTCAAAGTTTGGTGTATATCCTTTTTCTCCTTGATTTATAAAAATCTTAATCCTTTTATCATTAATACTTCTTATTATTTGGAGTGTGTCATCTGTGGAATGGTCGTCAGATATAATAATTTCATCATTATCACTTAGTTGTGGTAAAATTGAGTTCAATTGTTCCTTTATATACAATGCTCCATTATATGTTGCTATACATACAGATATCATGATGCTAAAAATATATGAGGTGTTTATAAAATAGGTTAATAGAAAATAGCAGAATAAAATAACAAGCTGTACATAGTCCTTTTATTCTTTTTCCTTTAAAAAGAATAAATAGATATGGGAAAAGTAATATCTCGATACTTCCAAATAAATCAGAAGAACGATATCCTAGAATTGGAGTTATTGCGCCTAATGTCGGAAAAATGCATAAAGAAATTGCAAAGATTTTTAAGTATAAGGTAATGCGCTCATCTTTATGCCTGAGACTTACATAAAAATGGAATAGAAGATAATAGATGAGTAATTTAAAAACAAAATAGGGGTTAAATAAATTTATATTGGAAAAACCTTCACTTCCCATTTCTTGTAATGTTTTATACATAATAAGTTTCTCTCTAACGGGTGCAATGGGAATATGCTCTACATTTATAAAATTAAAAGCAAAATAAAAGATGTATCCTAATAGCGGTAATATTCCCCAAAATATATATTTGTTTTTTGAGAGAGGAGTTGCGTCTATAAAGAGTAGAACAAGCAGTAGCAAGCTAGAAAAGTGAAATAAAGTAGCTAATAGAATAATGTATGTAAATATCTTTTTTTTATTTTGAACCAAATAAGGGATTGATGTCAGAAATAATGCTGTTGCAACTCCTGCCCTAATTTGGTTTATATCTTGTAACATTATTATATTTGATAAGTAAATTATAAATGAAATAATAGGAAGATATGAGTACTTATATATTATTCGCATTTTTAAACTAATTCCAATGGCAGCATAAACTAGGAATAATGTATAATTGGGTAGACCTAAAGTTCTAATAATAAATGTTATGAGTAAAAATGTTGGTTCTCCTATAGAAAGATTGTTATAAATGGAACTTTCATATGTGCTATAATCATTGTCAACTCCTACTCCTCTAAGTCCAACGATTAGTATGAGAATGATAGTAAATATTATATATTGTTTACTGGATAAGTCTCTATTAAAATTATTGTATATTTTGGTAAATAGATAACCAAAAATAGCTGTTAAAGATATAATTAAGTGCATATTTCTTCCTGCATCAATCTGTTATAATTGGATTTTGGAGTGCATGTTTTAATTTTTGATATGAATTATTCCATGTGTAAGATTTTATTAGATTTAATCCGTTGTATGCAACTTTTATTCTTAGTGCATCATCTTCTATTAGTCTGATAATATTCTTTGCTAAACTATTATAGTCACCAACTGGAGATAATAATGCGGTTTGTTCATGCTTTGCGACAACTGTATACCCTCCGATATCTGTACATACAATTGCACATCCGCATAGCATCGCTTCAGGTGGAGTTAAACAGAATCCTTCTTTTGAACTTGGGCCTAAAAAAATCCCAGATAAATTATAAATCTGTAAATGTTCTGTGGGCGATGGTGTTTGTGTATAATAAATCCAAGATGGTAAATCTTGAGGCCTACTAGGGACACCAAAAAAACGTGCCTTTAGTTCTGGGTATTTTTGTTTTACAAGCATAATCGCTTTCAGGCCAATATTACATGCTTTTAATGGGTGGTCATGCCATAGCATTGTTATTGAATATTTGTCCTTTTTCTCAATAGGGGTTGTTATATAGAACTTTTGTTGATCGAATCCATTTTCTATTAAAATCCATTTTTCATTAAGCTTTTGAGCGATATCTGCTAACCATGGGGCTATAACTATTTTATTTAATTTCATTTTCCATGTTTTGATAACTGCATTTTTATCACCATCCCAGTCTTCAAATGATTGAATTAAGTAGTATTTTTTTTCTGGAGATATTTTTTTATATGAGTTAACCCAATAAGCTGTAGACCATGATGTTGCAAATAGGTAGGATGTTTCTGGTATAGAAGATTGAGTAAGTCTGTATCTTAACAGGTGATTGACCTTTTTATTTATTTTGAACCATTTTTCAGGTGTGTAATTTTTTGATATTCTATATTTTAACCATCTGAACCACCGACAGAAATAATATCCATATCTTATTATGAGGTTTTTTACGGGACGTGATGTTATGCCATAAACTATATTTACTGTATATCCATCTTCTACCAATCTATTTGCATATTCATATACGACTTTGAATCCGCCAATTGGGGTTTCTCCTGTGCGTGGTAGTATGAAAGTTATAATTTTTTCTTGCATATTTATAGTGACAATAGTTTATAATATAATTTATATGGAGATATAGTTGTATAATATATGATTTTTGCCAGTAGGTTTGGTTTGTTTAAATTACATTTCTCTAATAGTAATCTGACATGATAATCATACCGATTAAAAAATCTGATATCATAGCGTGCGTATGGTTTAATATATTTTTGATATATTAAATTTTCCATTTGATAAAATCTTTTAAAAAAGTAGTTCTTGTTTTCTTTTCCCATTATTGAGGATGTAGAAACTCGGTATTTTGCAGTATATTCATTAAGGAAATACAAGGGATAGCCGTTAATGGTGGTTTTAAGCCACATAGGCCAGTCCTCACACATGGGGATGGATTCATCGTATCCACCTAATTGAGTGAATAAGTTTTTTTGTATAAAAGTTGTAGGAGCTCCTATTTCGTTAATTATACATAGTAAACTGTATTGTTTATGAGGATTGGGATTCTTATTTGTTTTTAAAATTCTTGGTATTCGTTTTCCTTTCTTTATGATATTATCTTCAGATAGATCATTATGGAAGAATTTCATTTTAGAATGAATAATTTTCGCATCTGGATATAATTGTGCGAAGCCAACTAAATTCTCTATTGCATTTGGATATATGGCATCATCTCCTGCGACATCTTTTATCCATGTACCTGAAGCTGCATAATATCCTCTATTACAATTGGCTACTACTCCAGTATTTTTTTCTGAAGAAATTATTTTATATTGGGTGAATCTATTTCCATTTTTTGTCAACCACGTATTACATATTTCTAAAGTATTATCTGTTGAGCAGTCATCTGTTATAATTAATTCTAAGGTTGAATATGTTTGTTGTCGAATACTTTCCAATGTTTCTATAATGGTAGTAGCCGAGTTGTATGTTACAACGACTATTGATACTAAAAAAGGATCCATAATTTAATTGTTAAATTTTTGGTATATGATTTTAAAGTCGATGATTCGCAACATATAGCAGCAAAGAAGATATATAATACCTCCTATTAAACTTCCTATTAATAATTGGGCAAAATGATTTTGAAAAAAGGATAGACTAAAATATGTTGTTCCTCCCATAAAGATAAGAGCTAGGAAGATTTTTGCGGAGTCTTTCAATTGCTCCCATCCGCCATAATTAAAAAATTTTTTTGGGTAATATCCATTGATAAAAAAACAGATAATAGTTGCAATTAAATTTCCGATGACGATTGCTTTAATTCCTAAAGGTATTGTTATTACCAAAATAATACATTCTAATGGAAGTTTTGATAAATCTACTTTCATGTATAAATCAGATCGCCCAATAGCATTTAATAGATTCATATTTATTGCGGATAATGGGGTTAGCATTCTTGCAAGACATAAAATTTGTATAAGTGGGACACAAGGTAACCATTTGTCTGTTAATAATACAATAACTAACGGTTTAGCCAATATGGCAAGTAAAATCATTATAGGGAAAGTTATTAATGAACTATAGAATAATGATTTTTTGTATACAGATAACATTCTATCTTTTTCATTTTGTAGTTCGCTTAATACTGGAAAGGTTACATTACCTAGAACATCATTGATTGTCCATGCTATCATTTCTGTAAATTGACTTGCTCGTGTGTAAAAACCTAATTCATTAGATTTATATAATTTACCAATTGCAATAGTTGTGATATTGTTAAATATAGTGGCAACAGTACCTGTAATTAGTAATTTAGAACCGAATCCAAATAGTGTTTTAAATGATTGTATTGAGAAAAAAAATGTTGGTTTCCATTTTGTGTAATAAAAAAATAAGATGGCCATTGTTCCTGTGGAGGAAATATTCTGTCCTACGAGAGCCCATACATTATAATTTTTGTATGCCATATATATGCCTACAATTCCTCCTATGATGGTTCCCCAAAAATTGACTTTAGCAAGAGTCTTAAAGTCCATGGAAATCATTAATTTTGCTCTTTGCACGATATTCAGGGAACCTATGATAATATTTAGTGATAAGACTCTTAAAAGGGGGGATAATTGAGGAGCTTCATAAAATAAAGCAATCCAGGGAGCAATCAAATAAAATAGCCAATAAATTATGATTGCACTCCCTAGGTTAAATAAAAAAGTAGTTGAAAAATCAATTTCAGTCCTGTTTTGTTTTTGTATTAAAGCCTTAGCAAATCCACTTTCTATGAAAATGGTGGAGAGAGAAATAAATATCGATAACATTCCGATTAATCCGTAATCGGAAGGGGATAATAAACGGGCTAGGATTATTCCAATGATGAAAGCGGAGCCTTTTACCAAGATTTTTTCAATACTGCTCCATATGACACTTTCTACTAGTCTTTTTTTTATTGATTTGGGCATTGGTTATTTAATATGGTAAGAGTGCGTTCAATTCCTTCTTTTAAATTAAAAATCGATTTCCATCCTAGTTCTTTCAATTTGATGGAAGATAAGACAGCATGTGAGATTGGAGACTGCTGCTGCTGTTCGATTTGGCTAGGAAGAACTATTTTGCATTGGACAGAGCTTAATTGGGCTATTGTTTCTGCAAGCTCTTTTATTGAAGTGGCTTCTTCTGGGGCAATATTATAAGCGTTTCCAGGTTTTCCATAAAATAAAATTGCTAAAATCCCAGAAATGCAGTCTGCAATATAGCAGTATGAACGTTGTATCAGTCCGCTACTTTTTAATATTATGTCTTGTTTTTGTAATGCATTGTTGAGAAATTGAGCAAATGCACGATTGTCTGAACTTGTATAACATGGTCCGTAAACATGTGACGGACGAGCTATAACGGTATCAATATTATATTGTTGTGCATAGCTTGCGCATAAAGTTTCTGATAAAATTTTTGAATTTGGGTAGCACGACCTCCAATTGACATTGTCTATATAACCATGGCTGATTTCTGTATAGACAGAATCATTACACTCACCATAAACTTCACCAGAAGATACATATAAAAAACGTTTGAGCCCATGTGCGATGCCATAGCTTAGCAGATTGTCACATCCCCATACATTGCCTTTTATTGTTCCAACAGGATCGGCTATAAATGCGCATGGAGTAGCATTGCTTGCAGCATGTATGATATAATCGAAATTTATGTTAAGGTTATCAAGTGGAAAGCTGATATCGTGTTGTATAAAATGGAAATTTTCTTTATAATTTTTGAACCGTTGGTTTGCACTTTTTGCATCTCTTCCCATTCCATAGACTGTAAATTCTTTTTTATTAGCTGTCATTAAAACATCTATGAGGAAAGATCCTATTAACCCGCGTGCTCCAGTTACTAGTATATTGCAATTTTTGAGTTTTTCCCATGGAAAATATGAGGCAACACGTTCGACATCTTGCCTATAAAAAGTATTTTCTATTGTTACTTGATCCATGATTCTTTATTGCTAGTTAATAGTGCCTTGAAAATTTCCAAGTCATCTACGGTCGTTATTTTTAGGTTTTTCTCGGAACCTGGAGTTAAATAGAGTTTGTATCCTAGTTCTACCATAAGCGTACAGGATGCAACAGAATTGGTAATACCTTTGGCTAAAGCCTCTTGATGTAAGTTATAAATATCTCCTAAAAAGAATGTTTGGGGAGTCTGAGTACGCATCAGTTTATCTCTAGGGATGGAAGTGGTTGAGGATTTATGATTTTCACTTTCAAGAATTGCTTCTGTACATTGAATAGCTGTAATGGCAGAACCACACCGTTTGCATGTAGCAATATTGCCTGAAATGATTTCTTGTGAAATCATGGGTCTGACTGCATCATGGATGAGAATAAGGTCTTCTTTATTATATTTTTCCATTAATCCATATACTCCGTTCCGTATTGATTCTTGCCCGTTGCTTCCTCCCATATAGATATGGTGTAATTTGGTAATCTTATATTGGTTGGCGTATGCTTGCAAAACAGTTTCCCATCCTTCTAGGCAGACAACTGCTATGATGTCAATATCTGGATGTTTTTCAAAGGCTTGCAGTGTGTGTATAATAATAGGTTTATCTTCTACATACATAAACTGTTTTGGAATGTCTTGTCCCATTCTGTTTCCTTGTCCACCGGCAATAATTAATGCTATATTCATGATTATTGTATTTGTTTTTTAATTTCATTAATAATATTTTCTGCAGCAGTCAGTCCATTAGGAGGTAATAGATTCCTGATAAAAAAGTCTTTTCTTGCATCAATTTGGGTATCTTCTCCTTTGATTACAACCTTTTCAATGAAAGATATTATGTCAGATGCATTATTGCCATGATAATAGCAATTAAAAGCTTGTTTACCTAGTTCATTATATTGCTCTAGATTGTGGCCGTTAGTTAAATACATGCACGGCTTTTGTGTATATAAATATTCGGTAGTGAATGAGCCACAATCGTGAATAATAGCATCCGATGTTTTAAATAAATCAATATAATCATCTTCGAAGAGTTGTGTATTCGGGTGGCTGTCCCATTCTTTATAGTATGTGTCCGTTTTTTCTTTTCCCCAATCAGGGTGCTGATATAATTTCTCCTTTAAAAGAGGGTGTGGCTTGAATACTATTTGAATGTCATTAAAATATTTTTGAGCTAGTTCAAAGAAAAATTTATAGTAGCTTAAAAAGGTTGAAAGTTGTAATCCTCCACAATCTTCCAAAGAATGATGAGGCGCCCAAATAATCTTCTTCTTTTTTTGCTCCTGCTCTTTCCATAGCCCAAAGTTTTTAATAGGCTCTTTACAAAATTTCTCATAAAGCGGATATCCTACTACTACACAATTAATTCCATGCGTGAAACTTCCTTTGTCAATCATTTCTTTGGTTATCTGAGTTTCACAGAAAAAACGCCAAAGCAAATTATGGAAGTTTAGATTATATGTCCATTCAAATTTTACGGGATTAAAGCCATATGGAACATAACAGGTTAAAATATGGGGGAATCGATCAATATAATATCGATTGTCAATTAAGCCTTTATATGGGTTGGTATAAAATAAAATGTCAGGTTGTAAGTCTTTTTCTAGATCTATGTATGTGTCGGAGTCTTTGTTATAACTGGAGATGACATTATAACCTAGACTTTTATAATGCTTAAAAGAGATTTCCATTTGTTCAAGCATATGTTTTACCCCGTAGTTGACTATGGGACATACTAACACAATGGGGTCAAATCTTTCATCAGCCTTCATTAATTGGTATAATGAATCATATTTCCATACAGATTTATATAAAGCTAGAAAAACAACACGTATTTTCTTTTTTCCTTTTAATGCACAAATTGCCTTTTTTTCATACGGCAATTTTATATAATGTACCTTATTTCGCCAATACCATTCTTTTAATATATTTTTTAGCGGGGTTGGAATTGTTTTTCCTACAAATGTCCTTATTTTTCCCATGATGTTATTTCCCAGTGGTTAAGTATATCAACGACATTATTTACTTCTTCTTTTGTCATGACAGGGCTCATTGGCAAGCTTAGTTCTTCGTTGTGAATCTGCTCTGTGATGGGGAAAGAAAGATTATTCCATTCTTTATAACATTCTTGTTTGTGAGGTGGAATAGGGTAATGAATGATAGTTTGAACTCCATTTTCTGTAAGATATTTTTGAAGCTCATTACGGTACTTACATCTAATCGTAAATATATGAAAAACGTGTGCGTCCCAGTCTTTTATAATTGGAGTAATAATATTAGGATTAGTAATGTGGTTAATGTAATATTTTGCAATTTCTTTTCTAATAGCAATATCCTCATCTAAATGTTTTAATTTAACATCAAGAACTGCTGCCTGAATTTCATCTAATCTGCTGTTACGTCCTATGTATTTGAATACATACTTACGGGTAGATCCATAGTTAGCTACGGATCTCACAATTTCTGCTAACTCTTTGTCATTCGTTGTTACCGCACCTGCGTCACCTAATGCTCCAAGATTTTTCCCTGGATAAAAACTATGCCCTGCGGCATCTCCTAATGAACCTGTTTTTTTCCCTTTGAACAAGCAACCATGGGCTTGTGCATTGTCTTCTATCAGTTTCAGATTGTATTTTTTACAAAGTTCTCCAATCTTTTCGGTATAAGCACATTGTCCATAGAGGTGAACAATTAATATTGCTTTTGTACGTTCGGTAATAAATTCTTCTATTTTGCTGTCATCTATTTGGTATGTTTCAATTGATGGCTCGACTAAAATAGGTTTTAAACCGTTTTCAGAGATAGCTAAGATAGATGCAATATATGTATTAGCTGGAACAATCACTTCATCCCCAGCTTTCATGATTCCCATTTCTACGTATGCACGGAAAATCCAGATTAAAGCATCCAGTCCATTGGCACATCCGACTGTATATTTTGTCCCGATATATGCAGAATAGTCTGCTTCAAATTTTTCGTTTTCTTTTCCTTGCAAGTACCAGCCTGAATCAATTACTCGATTTACGGCTTCATGTATTTCATCTTTATATTTGGCTGTAACTTGTTGTAAGTCTAAAAATTTGATCATAATAACTTTATTTTGTATGTAAATATAGATTTATTTTAGATTATACTCATAAATATCATAAATTACACCTCTTCCTCCAAATCCTTCTTTCTGAAAGATGAGGGACTCATTCAATACATTACCCATATTTTCTGTTGATTGTCCAAAGTCAAAGATTGGGAAACTGGTATATTCATGATTAATTAGGAAATCAAACAAGAGGTCTAATACTCCCAGTTCTTTTCCTTCTATACTTGCAGAAATATATTGTGTGTGTGTAACACGGGGGGTTAAGTACAATACTGTACCTCCCAATGCCTTGTTGTCTTTGCAGGCAAGATATAATTTGATGTTTTTGGGGAATCTGGATTGTAATAATGTTATTTCTGATAAACTGTGTACAGGGGCTACACCATATTTGTTTTTAAGGTTTGTATTGAGAATTTCCCAAAAAGCTGCATAGTCATTGCTTTCTTGAATTGTTATTCCGTTTGATAATGCTTTTCGTATACCAGATTTTCTTGATTCGATGAATTTGATTTTATTTTCTTGATAAATTGTTGATGAAATGTTCCTACCGATTATTCGTGCATCTGTTGTTTTGAATAACGCATATAAGTCTTCTTGCGATGGAACTTGATGATAGATGTAAGGGATAGGTTTATAAATGACTTTATTTATATTTTGTTCTTTCAAAAAAGAGTTAATAGCTTGGAATGTTTCAATGACTTCTAGCGTTGTGGATTTCTTTGACATAATAAGTCCACCGTAGGTAAGTCCTTGGTGTGAATATAATACATCGTTTTTCTTATTAGCAGGGAGTAGTGCATATAATTTATTTTTCCGATAAATCATTAATGAAAAGTCTTGGAATCTATCTGCATGGTAGTCCATGTAGTTTCGATCAAATAGGAAAGTGGAATTTTTGGCATTCTCAATAAAAATATTCCATTCCTTTTTTCTCTCAGGGGTATATAATTCTACTTTATACATTTTTCTCTTTTTTGTAATTGATGAAATCATTATAATCTCTGATATAATCTGCTTCATCGTATTTGTGTGAAGCAAGTACCAGGCACACAGAGCCTGATGAAAAATCATCTAAAGTTCGCCATATTCCAGGAACCACATATAACCCTTGGTATGGACGATTTAATTGGAAGGTCCGTTTTACATTTCCATCGTCTAAGGTCACAGTAAAACTTCCACTTGCAGCAATAATTAGTTGGCTTAATTCTTTATGTGCATGTCCTCCTCTACTTTCTCCACCAGGGACATCATATAAATAATATGTACGTTTTATTTCAAAAGGGATGGTTTTATCATTCTCTACAACACTTATATTCCCTTTTTCATGATGATGTTTGTCTAATTCTATGATGGTACAGTCATATACGCTACTTTTTTTCATAACTTCATATTTTTAAAGGTACTGTAATCATAGATATAATCCGACGGATTATAGGGGGTAGAGGCTAGTATTAATGCAAGAGAATTTGTGGAGAAATTTTCCATTTGTCTCCAAAGGCCTTTGGGTACATACAATCCGTAATATGATCGGTTCAAGGAAAATGTTTTTTTTTCTTTTCCGTCATCTAGAATGACATCAAAGCTTCCGGATAAGGCAACGATGAATTCCTCATTTTCTTTGTAGGCATGTCCCCCTCTTGCTTCTCCTCCAGGAACATCATATATCCAATAAGTCCTCTGTATTTTAAAAGGAATATGATTTTCTTCTTCTATAAATGACAGATTTCCTCTTTTATCTAAAAATTTAGGAAGTTTAATAACTTTCACTTGCTTTAGTACCATAGTGCTTCTTTTTAGGTACGCTTCGCCGTTACCTGTCCCACACCCATTCATCCTAGACAGACAAAAATAGGTATGCAAGGTAAGCGTCAACGTTTATTTATCTTACAAAAATACCCCATTTCACCGAAAAGTCAAAAAGAAACCCCGACAAAATGAGTTTCTAGCCAGTTTTAGTAAACAAATGAACAGAATTGACAAATACTGCATCGCATTTTCTTGTTTTTTCATCAATTTTTTACACCTCTTGAAAAACGCCTTTGCGTTCGGATTCAAACGCAAGTGCGTTTTACTTAAAACACAAGTACGTTTTGAATCAAACGTAAGTACGTTTTAGTTGAAACGCAAGGGCGTTTTCCGGAGGCTTCCGGAGAGGGGTGAGGGAAGAAATCTTGACGGGTTGTCGGGGTTGGCAGGCATTTTTATAAAGTATATATACGCGGGGTGTGGAACAAGTCTTAAGAGTTATTCCACACCTGTATATAGAAAGTTTGAAAAACCGGTGCCAACCCCGACAACCCGTCAAGCGGCGGCCCGGAAGTGTCACGGTTTCGGAACCCGTTCCTGTGGGGGAGGATACAGCCATGTAGATTTGCGTTTTTCTGTCTGGCATCATTTCTATGGTGTCATTTCTTGTGTTTCCCGATGTGATTCATGAGAATTTTTGTAAGTTTGCAAGATAAACACATAAAGATACATGGAAGATTTTTTATCGACGGCGGTCAATGTAACTGACACGCGATGCAACAGCTTGATTAACAGAAAGATGATACTTCGAATCCTGGGCACTCTGCTCTTTATGGAGGCAATGATGTTTCTGGCATGTGCAGGCGTTTCCTTGTGCTATGGGGAGGAAGACTATATTTATTTTATTTACACGACATTGATTAATATGGCTGTGGGGAGTGGGCTGATTCTGCTAGGGAGAGGAGCCGAAAACCGGGTGACACGGCGCGATGGATATTGTATCGTGGCGTTTACGTGGCTGCTTTTCACAGGATTCGGAATGCTGCCTTTTTATATAAGCGGAAGTATCCCGTCGGTGGCAGACGCATTCTTTGAGACCATGTCGGGTTTTACAACTACAGGGGCAACCATCCTGGATGATATTGAATCGCTTTCGCACGGTATGTTGTTCTGGCGAAGCTTTTCGCAATGGATTGGAGGATTGGGAATTGTGTTCTTTACGATTGCTGTGTTGCCTATCTTTGGGGTAGGTAATCAGGTCCTTTTTTCGGCAGAAGCTACGGGGGTGACACACGATAAGATTCATCCGAAAATCAGTGTCATGGCCCAATGGCTATGGACAGTATATCTCATGCTGACCTTAGCGGAGATGGTGCTGTTGCTGATAGGAGGAATGGACTTGTTTGATGCTGCATGTCATGCTTTTTCCACGACGGCTACTGGAGGATATTCTACCAAGCAGGCCAGTGTGGCTTATTGGAATTCTCCTTTTATAGAATATGTGATTGCCATCTTTATGATTCTTTCGGGTATTAACTTCTCGCTTTATTTCATGTGCATGAAGGGACGTTGCGGACAGTTGTTCAAGGATGGTGAGCTCCGGTTGTATCTCATCTCCATTGGGGCGGTGACGCTGATAATTACCGGGGCCTTATACTGGCATAATAATTATGGGTTGGAGGAAGCTTTCCGGAAATCGCTTTTCCAGGTGGCGTCTATTCATACTTCGTGTGGTTTTGCTACGGACGATTATAATATGTGGCCTCCTTTCACATGGTTGCTGCTCATTTATACAATGATTGCAGGAGGTTGTGCCGGTTCTACGGCGGGTGGGATTAAGAATGTGCGTCTGCTGATTTTGTTGCGCAACGTGAAGAATGAGTTCCACCGACTGATGCACCCCAGGGCTGTACTTCCGGTAAAGGTGAACCGGATGGCGGTTTCACAGCGTACCATTGCTACGGTGATGACGTTCGTAGTTTTTTATTTTGTCTGCATCTTCTTATGCTGGCTGGCATTGATGTGTATGGGCATTGGATTGGAAGAGGCATTCGGACTGTCTGTATCGAGTATAGGAAACGTGGGACCGGGGCTAGGAGTATTTGGTCCGGCCTTTTCGTGGAGTGCGCTTCCCGACCTGGCAAAATGGCTGTTGTCATTCATGATGCTGATAGGGCGTCTGGAGTTGTTCGGGGTACTTCTGCTGCTGACTCCCAGTTTCTGGGATAGACGATGAGAAAGAGATAGATTATGATAACATGTATATGTCTCTAAAAAAGTTTTCTATATCTTTTATAGAGAAGGTGTTTTTGTCTAATTCTGTTTTTCTAAGCATTAGGTATGCGCTATTGCGTTCGTCGGTGTGGTGTTCAAATGTTTTTGTACCAAAATAGGTATTGACAATTGTTCGATAGAAACGGAAACGCTTGGTGCATGCTTTGTCTTCTCCCATATTATTTGCTCCAATAAATGCAAAAGAAGAATGTACGTCAATTTCATAATAATGTTTCATGATGTATATACAACTTAACACTATTCTTCTGGGCTCAAAGTCATTGGTTTGAAAGCTATATTTTTCTTGTAAATGTGCTTGCGACTTCAGGTAGAATTTTATTCCATAAATATGTTTTTCGTATGCTTCTACGTCTACAAGGTAGGTTTTTCCGCTTTTCATAGATTTGAATCTCCATAAATCTATGTGTCGCATTCCTTTACAAGTTGGCGCTTTCCGCATAATAAATACGGAACCATAATAAGGAGGTAGGATTTTCATTAGGGAACGAGGTAAGAATAGACCTGTATTCTGTATTTGGCGTGTTCTTTTTTAGTAACCTTTTTAAAGTTTACCTTTACAGAATCAGGCTTTGTAATTTGTTTCTTTGCTTTTGTATCTGTAGACTTTCCCATATTATTTATCTTTTTTGCAAAGATAACGTTATTGCATATTCAATGCAAGGATAAAACATTTTTTATAATACAGAAAAAAGGACCACTACCCACAGGTAATGATCCTTTTCTTTATTAACTCAGCCTGTTAGTCAATAAACCGGCGTGTGAGCTGTTCGAACTCATCGATGCGGCGGTCGCGCAGGAAGGGCCACCAGCGGCGGACGTTTTCACTGCGGTTCATGTCGATTTCTACTACCATGTTTTCTTCTTTCAGGTTGCTGGCCTGGGCGATGATTTCGCCTTGCGGACCGGCTACAAAGCTGTTGCCCCAGAACTGGATGCCGTTGGTCTGGCCGGAAGGGTCGGGCTCAAGACCTACACGGTTTACGGCAATGACGGGCAGACCGTTGGCTACGGCGTGACCACGCTGTACGGTTACCCATGCCCCCAGCTGGCGCATCTTTTCTTCCTGAGTGTCGGTACTTTCCCAGCCGATGGCAGTAGGGTAAATCAACAGTTCAGCACCTTTCAGGGCCATGATGCGGGCACCTTCCGGATACCACTGGTCCCAGCATACTTGTACGCCGAGTTTACCGATAGAGGTCTGGATGGGTTCGAATCCTAAGTCGCCGGGAGTGAAATAGAATTTCTCGTAGTAGGCAGGATCATCGGGAATGTGCATCTTACGGTACTTTCCGGCGATGCTTCCGTCAGTGTCGAATACCACGGCAGTGTTGTGATACAATCCGGCCGCACGGCGTTCGAACAGCGAAGTGACCAGCACGATGTGGTAGGCAGCGGCTATCTCACTGTAGAAACCGGTGGAAGGACCGGGAATGGGTTCGGCCAGGTCGAACAGGTTGGTATCTTCTGTCTGGCAGAAATAAGGGGTGTTATGGAGTTCTTGAAGAACTACTAACTGCGCACCGGCTTGTGCCACGGAGGCAATATTGCGGTGCAGCTTTTCAAGATTTAGTTTGAGGTCGTTCGTACAAGCCTGCTGTACGATGCCGACACGGATAGTTCGTTTCATTGTGCTATTTGGTTTTTTACAGATTCAGGATATTGCATGGTGACGCAGTGGAGAGAACCGTGCTGCTTGATAAGGGCACGGCAGTCCACGCCTACGATTTCACGTCCGGGGAAAGCCTCAGCCAGTACCTGAGCGGCACGGGCGTCGTTTTCAGGCTGGGCGTAAGTGGGGTAGAGTACTGCCTCGTTCATAATCAGGAAGTTGGCGTAAGTGGCCGGAAGGCGTTCGCCGTCTTCGTCATAGATGGCTTCGGGCATGGGGAGCGGAAGCAGGCGGTAAGGGTCTCCGTCGAGGGTACGGAAGGTCTTGAGCTGGTCTTCCATGGAGCGGAGGGCACCGTAGTGCTCGTCATCCTTGTCCACGCACTGCACGTAAGTAATGGTGTGGTCGGGGCAGAGACGGGCCAGGGTGTCTACGTGGCTGTCGGTGTCGTCACCAGCCAGATAGCCGTAGTCCAGCCAGAGCACCTGACGCAGGTTGAAGCGTTCCATCAGGTAGGCTTCGATGTCTTTGCGTGAGAGTGTGTCATTGCGGTTGGGAGCCAACAGGCAGGGCGAAGTAGTGAGCAGGGTGCCTTGTCCGTCGCTTTCAATGGAACCTCCTTCGAGTACGAAATTGCGGCAGTTGATGTAATCACCGTTAAGTACGCCGGTCTTGAGCAGATGGCTGTTGATGAGGTTATCCTTATGAGCAGCAAACTTCATCCCCCAGCCGTTGAAGCAGAAGTCGAGCAACTGTGGGTCGGAGTGTTTCTCCAATAAAGTGATGAAAGCATGGTCGCGGGCCCAGGTGTCATTCGTAGGACATTTCACAAAAGTAATCTGGTCGCGATGGGGGAAGTCGGCCAGGGCTGCCGGAAATTCGGGAGCCACGAGCAGCAGGGGCTGGCGGCTGGCTATTTCGGTAGCGAGGCGGACAAAGCAGGCTTCTACTTCATCGAGCATATAGGCCCAGTCGGTATCGGCATGAGGCCAGGTAAGCTGTATGTAGCTTTGTTTGTGCCATTCGGCGGGCAGGTAATAGGTTTTTTCCATATTCTTGTATAATTATTTTTCGTTTGATTCTCTTTTTTCTCTTGCGGCAGGAAGGGCTTCCTGTGGAAGGTATTTCTGGTCTTCTTTTTCTTTCTGCTGGCTGCTGCGGTTTTTACGGCGGCGGAGGAACCAGTCAACGAGTTCTTGCCAGTTCATGAAGTCTTTTTTGTACATGATACCGATGCCCTGGGTGGTAAGGGTGGACTTCGTGAAGTAACGGTCGTTGGTCTGGTTGTATCCGCGCAGACGGAATTCCCCGTTCTTGGTGAGCAGCCAGATAGCTTCGAAGTCACCTACAAAGTTGGTATTACGCATGGTATTTTCACGGTAGCCGAAGTTGCCGTTGATTATCAGTCGGTTGTTCAGCAGACGGCCGGACAGGATGGCTTCGGCTTCTACATCGCTCCAGCCTTTTTCTCCGGTAGTAAGGTTGGTACCTACGTTCCAGTTCTGGTTGTCGATGACTTGCGAAAGCATATTGTTCAACTGGCCCGACAGAGTGCTGAAGGCCAGCGAGCTGGTAGCATCGGTCTGACCGGTATTGTTGGCATAGTCGTAGGTGTAGAATTTGCCGACTCCCAGCAAGTAAATAATCTGGGTGTTCATCTGTTCTTCGGTGCTGGTGAGACTACGTACCAGTTCGCGGTCTTCTTCACTTACTGTGGGCAGTTCGAGGCCAAACGTCAGGTTGGGTGAAGTGAGACTGCCGCTCAAGTTCAACAAACAGTTTACGCGGACATTTCCACGTGAAGAGGAAGCGTCGGCTATCAGGTCGTTCAGTGAAGCAGAGTTTACCGTGTAGACTGCCTGTACGTTCAGGTTAGCAGCCTTTGGGTCGCCATTGAAGGATACCACACCTCCTGGTTGCAGGGTAAAGTCTTTTCGGATGACGTTTTGCATGCTCATCTTGTAGATACCTTCGCTGATGTTATAGTTACCGAACATCTGGAAGTTGCCCTGATTGAAGAAGTTAATACGCAGGTTTCCGGTTCCGTAAGCAGATATGTAATCTCCGGCTGAAGGATCCATGATGATTTTCATGTTGGCACGTTCGGCTGGTTCTATCTGTAGATTAATGTGGATGGCGGTGGGTGTATCATCGTCTTCCTGCTTGTCGGGCTGGTTGAGCGGGTGGTACACTTCGGCCTTTACGGCTTCCTGCTTACGGCGGGGAGTACGGTCTACGAAGGTGATAAAGCCAGAGTTGGTGGCCTCGGCTGCTGTTCCCAGCACGTAAACAAACTCTGTCTGGTTGTCGGCACGTACTTCTCCGTCAACGTTCAGTTGTCCGTCGCCTCCTCGAAGAAATACATTTCCTGTAGCATAAATATGACCATAGAAGGGGAATTCAGGAGTTTCTTTTTCTGAATGGAATACCAGCATGCGGTTTGTATTGAAGCGGAACTGATAGCTCAGATTCTTTAACTTGGTGTGCCGTAATTCTCCGTCGGCAAGTCCTGTGTGCCCTTCAGTATCTTGTAAGCGTACATTCTGGAAACGGAACAAGCCGGAAGCGATGTGTACGGAATCGGCCGAGGTCCGGAAGGTGGTGTTCAGGATGTTGACCTTCATTTGCATCTGCGCTTTGACATTTCCTTCCAGGTCAAGTTGAGAGAAAGGCCCGAACAGACGCACGTCCCCATGTACGTTTCCGTTGACATTGCTGAAGATGTTTTCTACAAAAGGTTGCAGGAAAGAGAGTGGAGTTCCTCCGGCTTGGATTTGAAGATCAAGTCCTTTCATCTTAGGAGAAACATAGCCGGTTACCCGAGTGGTGCAGGTACTGTCGCGACGGATGTCGGCATCCAGGCGCACACCTCCCAGTTCTTTATCCCATGACCCAAGAATGTCGGCTCTTCCCAGCAAGGCGTGGTTAAGAGAAAAATCTTTTACATCGAGACGCGTTTCCATCACCGGGTCTTGAAGCACATGGCGCAGGTGGACCTTTCCACTGATGCCTCCGTCAAAACGTACGGCATGGAACTGAATCATATCCATGATGTAGAGCAGGTTGATGTTTTTCAGGTCTACCAGGCAGGAGTCTGCTTCCGTTTTTCCCAGTCGCCCATTGATTTTCAGGTGCTGGTCGCGGTGTTCAAACAAGAAGTCGTGTATTTCGATGCTGTCTTTCGCGATGTCTACAGTAGCCGGATGTATGTTCCAGGTAGTATCATTTAAGATGACTTGACTGGGCTGTATGTCTACACGGGTGTGCAACTCTCTTTTTGAACTATCCTGACGGAAAGAGGCGATGGCATCAATCTTGCCGCTATAGGTAAGCTGGGTGTTATTTCCCCAGTAGAGTGTGCTGTGCAGCTTGTCATTTTTGGCACGGGTGAGGAGGGAGAGGTTGAACATGGCTCCCTTTTTCATTAAAGTCCCGGCACGAACCTGGCATCGTAATTCATCGGGACGGCTTTCACATAGCAGGGTGCCCGACTCATAATATTTCCCGTTGTATGTGAACTGAGGAAATGAGCCGTTGATGCGCATTTGTGAAAGGCTGTCGTTGAGCTGTCCTGAGAAAGTGGCTGGCATCTGCAAGTCAAACGGTATATTCAAGACTTTTGAGAAGAATTCACTGTTCTCCATGCGGAACTGAAAGTGGAACTGGTTATTCAATTCTGCGGGTTTCTTTTTCCCTTTTTTCTGTTTTTCTTCGGGAAATAATGACGGGATATGCTTTCGAATGACTTTCTCCATGCTCTTTAGCAGAGTATGGTAAGTATATTTCCCTTGGATACTTCCGGTCAGGAACGGAGAGTCAATACGAATCTCTTTCACCTCAGCATGTTGCGTGAGTTGGGTTGCATCAATTTGCAGGCGAGGAAGAAAGTAATTCCCGGCCTCGTCTGGTGTATGTACAAAAAGACTGTCGAGGTTGATTTTCCCCTGAATATCGTCAATGGAATGTCCGGAGAAATCGGCTGTCAGGTTAAGGGATACGTCAGTATCTTCGTATTTTTTTGTCAGTTGAAGCTTGTTGGGACGAAAATCTCTTACTTTTACCCGCAGGTTGAAATCGGGTACAGCTTGCTGGGTAACAAAACTTCCGTCTATGCTGATTTTTCCGTTTTCATCGTCGAGTGATAAGTGTCCGTTGAAACCACCCGGCTTGAAGTTTCCGTTTAGCGCGATGTGCTGATACTGATAATGGTTGTATTCCAAAGAAGAGATTTCTCCTTTGACATGTGATTCTGGTTGATGGTTTCGGTATTGCAGACCGTTCAGTTCCAGGTCAAAAGAAGTCTTTCCGAGTTCTTTTTTCGCCAATAATTTTCCAAGTTCAAAATTATTGGTGGAGATTCTACCGGAATAACTTTTTTGCAAGGTTGTGGTGTCGGTGTGCATCGTCATGTTGGCATTGAGCTGTCCTGGAAGGCTTTGCAGGATACCGTGTGCGGTGATTTGTGACGGATAGCCTGATACATCTCCTCGAAATTTGAGGAAGCCCAGGCGGCGTATAATGTCAGGCACAGTTGCGGTGGAGCCTTTCAGATTATGTATAAGCCAGGAAATGGCATTTTCGTCAACATCAGCCTGAGTAATCTCACCAAAGAAATAGGGAGGCTGCGAAGGATTGCTGTGGTCAAGCATTCCTTCGGCATGCACTTCTAATGCTTTGTGAGGACTTGCCAGATAAAAATTGCTGCATCGGGCTTGTTTCCCTCTTCCATGAAAGGCCATATCAATGTGTACAGAGTCTTGAAAATGTTGCAAGGCTGGTACGAAACAAGCTATGTCGGCAGGAGTGACGGAAGCGCTCAGTCGCCCCATATAAGTGGTCTGTGTATCCGAAAGAAAATCAGGCTCAGTAAAGTTTCCTGCTACCGTGAATGTGTCGATGCTGACGATTGTACCTGGCAGGGTAAGGTTCAAATCGTGCAGGTAGATACCTCTGGAATTGGCTGTGGCTCTCAAGGCAAATTTCTTCAATTGAAGTCCGCTTTGCTCATTAAAGCTCATACGACGGATTTGTGCGTTGAGCGAATCGGTTTGTAGGGCTTTCAAAGAGATGGTTGCAGAAAGTTCGCTGATACCGATGTGATGAGGGTTGAACCGGCGGGGCGTGTTGGATTCCGACAGTACATCGTAGTGTATTTGTCCGCGACGGATAAGTACGGAATTGATACGCAGGTCAATTGACTTCTCGCTCTTTGTCGTGTCTTTTGAAGCAAAAGTATCAATCAGAAACTGGCAATTCAGGGGAGCCTTGGGGTGGGCACGGTTCAGGCGGGCGTCCAGTCCGAATAACTGGACACTGCTGATACGGATTTTTCCACGGAAAAGGGAGGGTATGTCAATCTTGACGGAAAAGCGTGATATGCCGAGCATGTCTTTCTTCTGTCGGTCCTTTATCTGCACGTTCTGGATGACAACGCGGTTCAGAAGCCCTAGGTCTACATTGCCAATGCTTACTTCGGCCTGGGTAAGACGGGTAAGCTCACGGGCAGCATACGTACTGATGCGGTGTTGGACAACCGGAAGGTTCAGCAGAGCAATCAGACCGAAATAAAATACCAGTGTTGAAATGACTGTGATACGTATGGCTTGTTTTATGCGCGTGGCTTTACTCATTCTCTATTTATACAAATAACAGACAAATGTACAAATAACCCTTGAAGAAAAGGGCCTTTGAGAGTGTTATTAGTAGTTTTTAAGTTTTGTGTGAAAGGTTTTCGTGATTGGTATAGATGAATTAGAAATCTATTTTTATTCATTTCTATGGTGTAAAATGTAAATATATATGGATTTTGTATGGAAAATTGGAAAAATATTCGGAAATTTGCACCCGTTATTGGTTTAGTAATAAAATTGGATTTAAACGGATAAAAATGACGCAAAAAATGAAGATTCCTTCTCCGCTGGTGTCTCTACTGCCTGTAGCAGTTTTGGTGATATTACTTTTTTTTACGATTCGCCTTTTGGGGGCTGATGCGCTAGGTGGCGGCAGCCAGATTTGCTTGTTGCTGACAACGGCTTTGTGCGCGGCTTTGGGTATGAGTCGGTATGGGGTGAGCTGGAAGGATATTGAACATGCCATTATCAATAACATTGCGGGGGTGAGTTCGGCTTTGATTATCCTGTTGATTATCGGGGCACTTTCTGCAGCCTGGATGTTAGGGGGAGTGGTGCCTACCCTGATTTATTATGGAGTGCAGATTATTCATCCGAAATTTTTCCTCGTGTCGTGCTGTGTGATTTGTGCAGTGGTATCGGTCATGACGGGCAGTTCGTGGACCACCATTGCGACCATCGGTATTGCCTTGATGGGTATTGGCAAGGCACAGGGCTTTGAGGAAGGATGGATTGCCGGAGCGATTATCTCGGGTGCATATTTCGGTGACAAGGTTTCTCCGCTTTCGGATACCACTATCCTGGCTTCCTCGGTGACAGACACACCGCTGTTTACGCATATTCGCTACATGATGTACACTACGGTGCCGTCAGTGGTCATTTCACTGGTTATTTTTACGGTTGCCGGATTTTCGCATGAAGCATCAGACAGTTCGCAGATTGCTGTGTTTACTACCGGACTGGCCGAACGTTTTCATATTACTTTCTGGGTGTTGCTGGTGCCGGTAGTGACGGGAATATTAATTGCCCGTAAGGTGTCTTCCATTATTACTTTGTTCGTATCGACTGCTTTGGCGGTAATATGCATGCTGGTTTTCCAGACGGATGTACTTCGTGAAGTGGCCGGTGACGGAGTGAACGGAGGTGAGGCCTTATATAAAGGAGTTTTGTTGGCTCTATCAGGAAGTACGTCGTTGCAGACTTCCACTCCTGCACTAACCGAATTGATTGCCACCCGTGGAATGGGAGGTATGATGGACACGGTATGGCTAATTCTCTGTGCCATGTGCTTGGGGGGCGCCATGACAGCCTGTGGTATGCTGGGAAGCATTACGCGTATGTTTGTACGTTTTACGCATAAGCTGGCAAGTACGGTAGCGGCAACTGTAGCTTCGGGGTTGTTCTTGAATTTAGCTACTGCCGATCAGTATATTTCGATTATCCTGACCGGAAACATGTTTAAGGATATCTATAAAAAGAACGGGTATGAGTCGCGTCTGTTAAGCCGAACTACGGAAGATGCTGTCACGGTGACCAGTCCGCTGATTCCCTGGAATACATGCGGTATGACGCAGGCTACGATTTTGAATGTACCTACGCTGGTGTATTTGCCGTATAGTTTCTTTAACTTGCTGAGTCCGTTGATGAGTATCTTCGTGGCGTGTATCGGCTTTAAGATTGTACGTTCGGTAAAAAAGGATTAAGAAACAATTTTCATTAAAACTATAAAAGAATGAACCAGAAACACGTAACATTGGCTGCTTGTCTGTTGGCTTTCGGGCTGGCGGCACAGGCGCAGAACGGAGGTATTTCTCCGGATATGTTGAAAAAAATTCAGAGTAGTTATCAGAATACGGCTGCCGACAAGGCATTGCGGAATGCTATGGGAGGTACCAGTATTAAGGAACTGGCATTGAACCAGGAAAATCAGAAGGCACTGAATACGGATTTCTCCATTAAGGTGGAATCAAAGGGAATCACCGATCAGCAGTCGTCTGGCCGTTGCTGGCTGTTTACGGGATTGAACGTGATGCGTGCCAAGGCCATTGCACGCTATGATTTGCCGGGGCTGGAGTTTTCGCAAGTATATTCTTTCTTCTGGGATCAGCTGGAAAAATCCAATCTGTTCTTACAGGGAGTTATTGAAACGGCCGGCAAACCTATGAACGATCAGACCGTAGAGTGGTTGTTCAAGCATCCACTGAGTGACGGAGGTACATTTACGGGAGTAGCCGATATCGTGTCAAAATACGGTCTTGTGCCTAAAGAAGCAATGCCGGAAACATACAGCAGTGAACATACTTCGTACATGTCTTCTTTGATTGGCCTGAAGCTGAAGGAATTCGGTCTGGAACTGAGAGAAATGGCTGCTAAAGGAGAGAAGGCTGCAACGATTGAAAACCGTAAGGAAGAGATGCTGGGTACGGTGTATCGCATGTTAGTGCTGACTTTAGGAGTGCCGCCAACAGAGTTTGACTATGTACGTAAGGACAGCAAAGGAAATGTGGTGGCTACAGAGCATCACACACCGATGTCGTTTCTGGAAAAATACGGTGATACGAATCTGCTGACCAACTATGTGATGGTGATGAACGATCCTTCACGTGAATATTATAAATGTTACGAAATTGCATACGACCGTCACCGTTACGATGGAAAGAACTGGACGTATGTGAATCTGCCAGTAGAGGAAATCAAGGAAATGGCTATTGCGTCATTGAAGGACAGCACACGGATGTATTTCTCAAGCGATGTGACACAGTTGGACAGCAAGCGTGGGCTGCTGGATGTAAACAATTATGATTTCGGTTCGTTGATGGGTACGACTTTCGGAATGGATAAGAAAGAACGTATTCAGACGTTTGCCAGCATGTCGGCACATGCCATGACACTGATGGCGGTAGATTTGGATGCGAGCGGAAAGCCGAAAAAATGGATGGTGGAAAATAGCTGGGGAGCTGCATCAGGCTATCAGGGACACCTGATTATGACGGATGAATGGTTCAATGAGTATATGTTCCGTCTGGTACTGGAAACGAAATATGTGCCGAAGAAGGTGCTAGATATCTTCAAGCAGAAGCCGATACAGCTTCCGGCATGGGATCCGATGTTTGCGGAAGAAAAATGATGACCGGGCAGAAATAACATGGCTCAGGACTTGCTTTATCGGTAGAAATATCTTTTCTTTGTGAAAAGAAGGGACTGATTATACGGGGCGTGGAGGTTTTGGTATCTTCACGCCCTTTTGACCTTAAATAAGTATGCTATGGATAAAATGCAGCCAATATCTCAGGCTTTGTACAGCTTGTTGTTCTTAGGGTGTATGGGAGCCGGATTCCCGCTTTATGTACAAGGACAGAATGTGGATGAATTGCCTCCCGATTCAATTTATAACATCGGGTATGCCCGTGGTAGTCTGAAGAATATTTCCGGTTCGGTGGAACAGATTACGGAAAAGCAGATGAACCGTGAGCTGATAACCAATCCGCTGGAAGCCATTCAGGGACGTGTGCCGGGACTTACCATCTTGAAGAGTAACAATGGAATGGCAGCGCTGGAGTCGGTCCGCTTGCGTGGTACGACTTCGCTGACCAGTGGAAATGACCCGCTGATTATCGTGGACGGGGTATTGGGTGATTTGACGATGCTGACTTCGGTATATCCCACCGATATAGAGTCTTTTACGATCTTGAAGGATGCGTCGGAAACGGCCCAGTACGGTTCACGTGGAGCATCGGGAGTCATTAATATTGTCACCAAGAAAGGCCGGGCAGGGAAGACGCGCGTGAACTACAACGGTAGTTTTGGTGTGTCACACGCTTATCGCCGGTTGGATATGCTTTCGGGAGCAGAGTATCGCAAGCTGGCGGCTGAGCGAGGATGGAATATCCTGGATAAGGGATATGATACGGATTTCCAGAAAGCCATTGAACAGACGGGCTTGCAGCAGAATCATAACATTGCGTTTTATGGGGGTGGTGCGGCTTCCAATTACAGGGTGTCGTTAGGCTTTCAGAATCGTGAGGGAGTGATTCAGAATGAGGGTATGAAACTGTTTACGGCAAATATGAATATGTCGCAGAAGATGCTTGACGGACTGATTGACTGTGAATTGGGGTTATTCGGTTCAATGAAGCGCGACCGTACGCTGTTTGATTTACAGAAGACTTTTTATTCGGCAGCCGCTTTTAATCCTACTTTTCCTGATTTTCCGGATCCGGAAACCGGGAGCTGGGACCAGATTACGACGGCCAGTCAGATTACAAATCCATTGGCCTGGATGGACGTGGACAACCGCGAGGAGACTTCTTATTTCAGTTCGCACGCCCGCCTGACTTTTCATTTGCTGAAGGATTTGAAGATGGTGTTATTTGGTTCTTATACCTATAGCACAACAGAAAACGCCCAGTTCTTGCCTACGACGGTATGGGCCAACGGGCAGGCTTACCGGGGAAACCGGAAGTCGGAGGCCTTATTAGGAAATCTGATGCTGACGTATCAGAAGCAGTTGGGGGCTCACTTCCTGGATGTGCTGGCTTTAGGGGAGGTGGAAAAGAATCGTTTTCACGGCTTTTACACGACCACGACTAATTTTTCTTCCAATGAGTTGGGGTATCACAGTCTGCAGGGCGGGGCATTGCGTCCTTGGGAAGGTACCGGCTCTTATTATGAAGAGCCGCATCTGGTGTCGTTCCTGGGGCGTGTGAATTATACGTATGACGACCGTTACGTGCTGACGGTGAACTTGCGTACGGATGCATCTTCCAAATTTGGAAGGAATCATAAATGGGGTGTATTTCCTTCTGTTTCTGCTGCCTGGAATATAACCCGTGAGAAGTTTATGAGACATTTTCACCTGATTGATAACCTGAAGCTGCGATTGGGATATGGATTGGCAGGAAATCAGGGAGGGATTGATTCGTATACCACTATGGCGCTGGTACGTCCGAACGGGGTAACTCCGGTGGGAAATTCACCTTTGGTGACGTATGAGAGCTTGAAAAATGTCAATCCGGATTTGAAATGGGAAGTCAAGTCGACCTTCAATGCAGGGGTGGACATGGGATTCTACGGAAACCGCTTGTTGCTGTCGGTGAATTATTATCTCTCCAAAACAAGGGATATGCTGTATATGTATGATGTCAGTGTTCCTCCGTTTGCTTATAACAAACTCTTGGCTAATCTGGGCTCCATGCGGAACAGTGGAACGGAATTCTCCATCGGTATCACACCCTTGCGGACCAAGGACATGGAGCTGAATATCAACGCAAACGTAACTTTCCAACGGAATAAATTGCTGTCGCTGAGCGGTATGTATGAAGGAGAATATATCAGTGCGGCGCAATATACGGCTTTGGCCGGACTGAACGGTGCGGGACTGCATGGCGGATACAATAATATCGTGTATCAGATCGTAGGACAGCCGTTGGGTGTTTTCTATCTGCCGCATTGTGAAGGACTGGTTTCGGACGGGAACGGAGGATATACCTATCAGATTGCTGATTTGAATGGAGGAGGTGTGAACCTGGAAGATGGGGAAGACCGTTACGTGGCCGGACAGGCTACTCCTAAGACTTTGTTAGGCTCCAACATCAGTTTCCGCTACAAACGTTTTGATGTATCGTTACAGATAAACGGAGCATTCGGGCATAAGATTTATAATGGCACGGCGCTGAGTTACATGAACATGAACAGCTTGCCGGACTACAACGTGTTGGCTGAGGCTCCGGCACGGAATATACATGACCTGACGGCAACGGATTACTGGCTGGAAAGCGGCAATTATGTGAACTTTGATTACCTGACTGTGGGTTGGAATGTGCCTATCAAAAAACAGCGTTTCTTGCACGGGGCACGCCTGGCACTGACCATTAATAACCTGGGTACAATCTCCGGTTATTCAGGGCTGACTCCGCTGATTAATTCTACCTTGGTGGACAATACTTTCGGAGTGGATGACAAGCGTACATACCCTCTTTCAAGAACTTATATGATTAGTTTAGGTCTTAACTTTTAATCTGCTTATTATGAAAAGAATATACTCAATACTATTTGCGTCGTTTTCTCTTCTTTCATGGGCTTCTTGCAGCAGTTATCTGGAAGAAAATCCGAAGGACCGTCTGGATGAAGAAACGGCATATTCTACCTTGTCGGACGTGCAGAAAAATGGGGTGCTTTCACTGTATAATTACGTGGGCGGATATGTCGATAGTCAGGGTCTTCAAGGGACAGGTCGAGGTATCTATGATTTGAATACATTTACTACCGATGAGACTATCATGCCCACACGTGGAGGGGACTGGTATGACGGCGGGTTCTGGCAGGGATTATATCTGCATCGCTGGGGAGTGAACAATGAGGCGGTTTATGCCACTTGGGAATACCTGTATCGTACAGTGATTTTGTGTAATGGTTCTTTGGAAAGAATACAGGATTTTGCTGAAAAACATCCCGAAGAAAATGTAGCAGATTGTGTGGCTGAAGTCCGGGCATTGAGAGCCATGTTTTATTATTATATCATGGACTTGTTCGGGAGTGTTCCACTGATTGAAAAGAGTGATCCGGCAGTTGAAGATATTGTTCAGGAAAAGCGCTCTAAAGTGTTTAATTTCATTGTAAAAGAGCTTACAGAATCTTCCTCTCTTTTGAGTGAAGAACGGAGCAATCAGCCGGGCGTGTATTACGGGCGAATGACACAGCCAGTGGTGTGGTTTTTGCTCGCTAAGTTAGCCTTGAATGCGGAAGTTTATACCGATGATGATTGGACAGACGGAAGCCGTCCGGACGGGAAATCTATCTTTTTCGAAGTGGAGGGACAACGTCTGAATGCCTGGCAAACGGTGAACTATTATTGTGAGAAGATTACAGCAGCAGGATATACCCTGGAAAAGGATTATACAGCCAACTTTGCCGTGTTCAATGAGTCCTCAGAGGAGAATATATTTGTCATCCCCATGAGCAAGACCTTATACACCAACCAGTTTATCTGTCTGTTCCGTTCGCGGCATTACAACCATGCCAAGGCGTATGGGCTGAGTGGAGAAAATGGCTCATCAGCGACAAAAGAGGTACTGGAAACCTTCGGTTACGATACGCCACAGGTGGATGCCCGTTTTGATTACTGTTATTTTGCCGGTCCGGTAAAAGATTTGGAGGGAAATCAGATCTTGCTGGATGACGGGGTTACTCCATTGGTATATGAGCCTTGGAACGTAGCCTTGGATGTGTCAGGAAAGCCGTACGAGAAAACAGCCGGAGCCCGAATGAAAAAATACGAAGTCGATAAGACGGGGCTTAAGGATGGAAAATTGCTAGACAATGACATCGTGTTGTTCCGCTATGCCGACGTGTTGCTCATGCAAAGTGAGGCCAAGGTGCGGAATGGGGAAAATGGCGATGCAGAACTGAATTTAGTGAGAAGTAGGGTAGGTATGGCTCCTAGAACTGCTACATTGGAAAATTTGCTGGATGAGCGAATGATGGAGCTGGCCTGGGAGGGCTGGAGACGGCAGGATATGATTCGTTTCGGGGTTTTTACCCGTTCATACAGTTGTCGTCCGCAGCTTCCTGGGGAGGAAAACGGCTATACTACCGTCTTCCCGATTCCGGAAAAAGTGATTGACATGAATCCTCAGCTGCACCAGCACAAAGGATATTAAGTTAGATTTTGCTCTCTCTATATGGCAGAATAGCCTCTTTTGTCATCGTTATTTAATATTTGCCTTTCGATATAAAGAAATATTTCTCTAATTCGATGGGCAAATATTCTTTTTTCACCTCTTTTTTATTTAATTTTGCACGCAAAATACAAAACCATTTTTTATAACCTAACATGGCAAATTTAATTAAGTTGCGTAAAGGCTTGGACATAAACCTGAAAGGTAAGGCGGCTGCGGAAGTGGTGGCTGTGAAAGAGCCGGGATTCTATACTCTGTGTCCCGATGATTTTACAGGCGTGACTCCGAAAGTGGTCGTTAAGGAACAGGAATATGTGATGGCCGGAGGACCCTTGTTTGTAGACAAGAATCATCCAGAAGTGAAATTTGTTTCGCCGGTAAGCGGCGTAGTGACAAGCGTGGAACGTGGGGCAAGACGTAAGGTGATGAGCATCACCGTACAGGCTGCTACGGAACAGGACTTTGAAGAATTCGGTAAGAAGAGCGTAGCTGCACTTGATGGTGCTGCTGTAAAAGAAATGCTGCTGAATGCCGGTTTGTTCGCGTTTATCCGTCAGCGTCCGTATGACGTAGTGGCTGATCCGACTGTAGCACCTCGTGCTATCTTCGTTTCTGCATTCGACACAAACCCGCTGGCTCCAGAATTCGAACTGGCGCTCTCTGGCGAAGAAGCAAACTTCCAGACTGGATTGGATGCGTTGGCTAAGATAGCCAAGACATACCTGAGTATCAGTGTAAATCAGAAATCACCGGCTTTGACGCAGGCGAAGAACGTGGAAGTAACTGTATTTGACGGACCGCATCCTGCTGGTAACGTTGGTGTACAGATTAACCACATCGCTCCTGTAAACAAGGGTGAAACAGTTTGGACTATCGATCCGCAGGCTGTTGTCTTCATTGGCCGTCTGTTCAATACGGGTCATGTAGACTTTACCCGCACGGTAGCAGTGACAGGTTCTGAAGTACTTAAACCTGCATACGTGAAATTGAAAGTAGGTGCACAGCTGACAGGTGTATTCGAAAACAACGTAACAAAAGACAAGGCTTTGCGCTACATCAGCGGTAACGTGCTGACCGGTAAGCAGATTTCTGCCAACGGTTATCTTGGAGCTTTCCACAGCCAGTTGACCGTAATTCCGGAAGGAAGCGACGTTCACGAAATGCTGGGTTGGATCATGCCGCGTTTCAATGATTTCAGTACCAGCCGTTCTTATTTCAGCTGGATGATGGGTAAGAAGAAAGAATATGTGTTGGATGCACGTGTGAAGGGTGGTGAACGCCACATGATCATGTCGAATGAATACGACCATGTTCTTCCGATGGACATTCTGCCGGAATACCTGATTAAGGCAATCATCGCGGGCGATATTGACCGTATGGAAGCACTGGGTATTTACGAGGTAGCTCCAGAAGACTTTGCCTTGTGTGAATTTGTCTGCTCTTCAAAGATGGAATTGCAGCGTATTGTTCGTGACGGACTCGACATGCTCCGCCGTGAAATGTGTTAATGCTAACTAAAACGATTATTAATAAATGAACGCGTTAAGAAATTATCTCGATAAGATAAAGCCTAACTTTGAAGAGGGAGGCAAATTTCATGCTTTTCGTTCTGTGTTCGACGGGTTTGAAACATTCCTGTTTGTTCCGAACACTACTTCGAAGACAGGTACGCACATCCACGATGCGATAGACAGCAAACGTATCATGTCGTTCGTGGTGATTGCGCTGATACCGGCCTTGCTGTTCGGTATGTATAATGTGGGTTACCAGCATTTCCATGCTGCAAATGTAGAAGGCAGTTTCATTGAAATGTTCGGTTATGGTTTCCTGGCTGTACTGCCGAAAATCATTGTATCATATGTAGTGGGTCTGGGTATCGAATTTGTGGTAGCTCAGTGGAAGAAGGAAGAAATTCAGGAAGGTTTCCTGGTTTCAGGTATGCTGATTCCAATGATTGTGCCGGTTGACTGTCCGTTGTGGATGCTGGCTGTAGCTACTGCTTTCTCTGTAATTTTTGCAAAGGAAGTATTCGGTGGTACAGGTATGAACATCTTTAACCCTGCATTGATTACTCGTGCATTCTTGTTCTTTGCTTATCCGACCAAAATGTCTGGTGATACTGTATGGGTATCCAGCGACAGCATCTTTGGCTTGGGAAGCAATGTAGACGGTCTGACTGCTGCTACAGCACTGGGACAGGCTTCTACTGCAACTGATGCGATGGCATATCCTGCTTTCTCTTGGGATATGGTAACTGGTCTGATTCCGGGTTCTATCGGTGAAACCAGCGTAATCGCTATTGCTATCGGTGCGGTTATCCTGTTGTGGTCAGGTGTGGCAAGCTGGAAGACAATGTTGTCAGTATTTGTAGGTGGTGCGGTAATGGGATGGATTTTCAATACCATCGGTCCGGACACTGCAATGGCTAAGATGCCTTGGTACGAACACTTGTGCTTGGGTGGTTTCTGCTTCGGTGCCGTGTTTATGGCTACAGACCCTGTAACTTCTTCACGTACTGAAAACGGCAAATTTGTATATGGTTTCCTGATTGGTGCCATGGCAATCATTATCCGTGTATTGAACCCGGGTTATCCTGAAGGTATGATGTTGGCTATCCTGCTGATGAACATCTTCGCTCCGCTGATTGACTATGTAGTAGTTCAGAATAACATTTCTCGCCGTGCAAAACGTGCTATGTCTAACAAATAAAAACCGAAAATACAATGAATACTAATAGTAACTCTTATACTATCATTTATGCTTCGGTAATGGTTGTTATCGTAGCATTCTTGCTGGCTTTCGTGAACTCTTCTTTGCGTGACTTGCAGGGAAAGAACGTAGAGCTGGATACAAAGAAGCAGATTCTTTCTTCACTGGGCATCAAAGGTGTGCAGGATGCAGAAGCTGAATTTGCTAAAGTAGTGAAATCGGATATGGTGGTAGCTGAAGACGGCACACTGACTCCGTATGAAGGCGCTTTCGTGACTTCTTACGAAAAAGATTTCAAGGAAAACGGTCGTGCTCACATCTTCGTATGTGAAATCGAAGGACAGACTAAATATGTAATTCCGGTATATGGTGCTGGTCTTTGGGGGGCTATCTGGGGATATGTTGCCTTGAACAAAGACAAGAATACAGTATACGGAACTTACTTCTCTCATGCGTCTGAAACTCCGGGTTTGGGAGCCGAAATCGCATCAGAACATTTCCAGAGTGAATTTAAGGACAAGCATGTAATGGACGGTGAAGCCGTTGCACTGGGAGTTGTAAAGAACGGAAAAGTTGAAAATCCGGAATTCCAGGTAGACGGTATCTCTGGTGGTACAATCACTTCAGTTGGTGTAGACGCCATGTTGAAAGGCTGTATGACACATTACGCTAAATTTTTAACATCTAAAGAATAAGGAGGAGAACGAAAATGGGAAGTTTATTTTCAGCTAAAAACAGAGAAGTATTTTCTACTCCTATAGGCATGAACAACCCGGTAACCGTACAGGTGTTGGGTATCTGTTCTGCATTGGCTGTAACCTCCAAGCTGGAGCCGGCCATCGTGATGGGTCTTTCTGTAACCATTATTACTGCTTTTTCTAACGTAGTGATTTCTTTGTTGCGTAAGACAGTGCCTAACCGTATTCGTATCATCGTACAGCTGGTAGTTGTAGCAGCTTTGGTAACTATCGTAAGTGAGTTGCTGAAAGCTTTTGCTTACGACGTGAGCGTACAGTTGTCTGTATACGTAGGTTTGATCATTACCAACTGTATCCTGATGGGACGTCTGGAAGCATTTGCTATGTCAAACGGTCCGTGGGAATCATGCCTTGACGGTATTGGTAACGGTCTGGGTTATGCCAAGATTCTGGTAATCGTTGCATTCTTCCGTGAATTGCTGGGTTCAGGAACACTGTTGGGCTTTAACATCCTGAACTATGAGGCTGTAAAGAATGCCGGTTATGTAAACAACGGTTTGATGTTGATGCCGCCGATGGCTTTGATCATCGTAGCTTGCCTGATTTGGTATCAGCGTGCAAAACACAAAGAGTTGCAAGAAAAAGAATAATTATTAACCAACAACGGAAATTAAAAATCCAGAATTATGGAACATTTTTTTAGTTTATTGGTCCGCTCAATCTTTGTGGACAATATGATATTTGCGTTCTTCCTGGGTATGTGTTCATACCTGGCGGTATCGAAGAACGTGAAGACTGCCCTCGGTCTGGGTATAGCCGTAACTTTCGTGCTGGTGGTTACCTTACCGGTGAACTACCTTCTACAGACGAAGGTGCTGGCTGCCGACGGCATTCTGGGAATTGACCTGAGCTTCCTGAGCTTCATTCTTTTCATTGCCGTAATTGCGGCTATCGTTCAGCTGGTAGAAATGATTGTAGAACGCTTCAGTCCTTCACTGTATGCGTCACTGGGTATCTTCCTGCCGTTGATTGCTGTAAACTGTGCCATCATGGGTGCTTCTCTGTTCATGCAGCAGCGTATCACTCTGAGCCCGTCTGATGCTAAATACATCGGCGACATCTGGGATTCTATCTCTTACGCACTGGGTTCAGGTATCGGCTGGTTGCTGGCTATCGTAGGTTTGGCTGCTATCCGTGAAAAAATGGCTTACTCTGACGTGCCTGCTCCGCTGAAAGGCTTGGGCATCACATTCATCACTGTAGGTCTGATGGCAATGGCATTTATGTGTTTCTCTGGTTTGAACATCTAATAGGAAAGGAATAAGACAATGGATATGAATTTTATTTTAGCAAGCATTGGAGTATTCCTCGTGACTATTCTGGTGCTGGTAGTCATCCTGCTGGTAGCAAAGAATTTTCTCGTTGCTTCCGGTAATGTGAAACTGACTATCAACGGCGATAAGGATATGGAAGTAGAGTCTGGCTCTACATTGCTGAATACATTGGCCGTAAACGGAGTGTTCTTGCCTTCTGCTTGTGGTGGTAAGGGTTCTTGCGGACAGTGTAAATGTCAGGTAGTAGAAGGTGGTGGTGAAATCCTGCCTTCTGAAGTGAGCCACTTCAGCCGTAAACAGCAGAAAGACCACTGGCGTCTGGGCTGTCAGGTGAAAGTGAAGGGAGATATGGCTATCAAGGTTCCTGAATCTGTAATGGGTGTAAAGGAATACGAATGTACAGTTATCTCCAACAAGAACGTGGCTACCTTTATCAAAGAGTTCAAGGTGCAGTTGCCTAAGGGTGCGCACATGGACTTTATTCCGGGTTCATACGCACAGATTAAGATTCCTAAATTCGAAATGGATTACAACAAGGATATCGACAAAGATCTTATCGGTGCTGAATACTTGCCTGCATGGGAAAAATTCGGTTTGTTCGGCTTGAAATGTAAGAACGAAGAAGAAACTATCCGTGCTTACTCTATGGCTAACTACCCTGCAGAAGGTGACGTGTTCATGTTGACAGTTCGTATCGCAACTCCTCCGTTCAAGCCAGACCGCAGCGGATTCATGGATGTAAATCCGGGTATCGCTTCTTCTTATATCTTTACCCTGAAACCGGGTGACAAGGTATTGATGAGTGGTCCTTACGGAGACTTCCACCCGATTTTCGATTCTAAGAAGGAAATGATTTGGGTAGGTGGTGGTGCCGGTATGGCTCCGCTTCGTGCACAGATTATGCACATGACTCGTACATTGCATACTACTGACCGTGAGTTGCATTACTTCTACGGTGCGCGTGCATTGAACGAAGTGTTCTATCTGGACGACTTCTTGAAACTGGAAAAAGACTTCCCGAACTTCCACTTCCATCTGGCTTTGGACCGTCCGGACCCTGCAGCCGATGCAGCTGGCGTGAAGTATACAGCAGGATTCGTTCATCAGGTAATGTTGAATACTTACTTGAAAGACCATGAAGCTCCGGAAGACATCGAATACTACATGTGTGGTCCTGGTCCGATGTCGAAGGCAGTTGTCGCTATGCTGGATAGCCTCGGCGTAGAAGAATCTTCTATCATGTATGATAACTTCGGTGGATAATCCGCAGAATTTATGGCATAATGAAGCAAAAGGCTTTCAGGAAATTTCCTGAAAGCCTTTTTTGTGTAGATACGGTTCAAAGGGTAATAAATTAGGTGTGAAATGAAGCTTTATATTACAAAATGGTTAAGAAATTGTTCATTTTGCTATGCCTTTCTTGATATACGTCAATAAATGATAGGGGTGGGGCGATTTTCTTTGTGGTTTGTTTTTATGTTGTCCAACATATTCTTATCTTTGTATCGGTAAAAGGAAAAAAGCTCGAGCTAAGCTAGATTTTAAATTATTTAGGTAACAAAGTTTTTAGGTAAAAGATTTTAAAGGTATGAAAAGATTAGGATTAACATTAGCAGCCGCATTGGTATTTTCAGTTTCTATGTTTGCAGAAGGTGTACAGGACAACAATGCACAGAAATGGAATGGTTCAATCAACAAGTCAAAGCTGACTAAATATTTGAATCTTTCATCTAACCAGCACGAAAAGGTTGCTGACATCTGCGACTACTTTGAACAGGAAATGACTCGTGCAAATTCTTCAAAGACAGAAAACAAAGAAAAAGTTCGTAAAGCTGTTTACGGTAACTTGAAATTGATGAAGCAGACGCTGGACGACAAGCAGTATTCTAGCTATGTTCGTCTGATGGCCATGACACTGCGCAACAAAGGCATCGACTTGAACGAAGCAAAATAATAAAGAGAGATTGATAAATAGGAGAGCCCCGAAGACTTGTATTGAGTCTTTCGGGGCTCTTTGTTTGTTGGTAATTGGGATAGACTTGTGTAAATTGCTGTATATTAGATGCTTATTTAGTCTCCTATGACGGCGTAAAAAAGGCAAGTACGTTTTAATCAAAACGCTTAGATATTTGCCCTGAAATGTACTTGTGTTTTGTTTTAAATGCACTTGTGTTTGAAATGAAATATACTTACGTTTTATGGCAAATACAAGTACGTTTGAAAGCCAATTGGTTTGCTATCTTTTTTTCATAAAACTCTGTAGATTTTGCTTGCTGTATTATCGGGTTTTATGTACTTTCGAATGAATAATTTACATAAAGAAGATATGAATTTCAAGAAAATAGTAGCCGTAGACGAGACGTTGCTGAATGAAGCGGCGCTCGAACAATTGAAAACAATAGGGGAAGAAGAGGTTGTATATCATGATTTTCCCACTGAAGAAGAGGAAGTTATCCGCCGTATTGGCAATGCCGACTGCCTGCTGGTATCTTTCCGTACGCCTATCCGTCGGCGTGTGCTGGATGCTTGCCCGAACATCCGTTATATAGGCATGTGCTGTACGCTCTATAATCCGGAAAGCTCGAATGTTGATGTGATAGAGGCCCGCAAAAGGGGAATCACGGTGTTAGGAGTGAAAGATTACGGCGATGAAGGTGTGGTGGAATACGTGGTCAGCGAACTGGTGCGTCTGCTCCATGGTTTTGGCAATGTGCGCTGGCTGGAGGAAAGCACGGAACTGACAGGGCGTAAGGTAGGAGTCATCGGTTTGGGAAAGACCGGAGGAATGATTGCCGAAGCCATGCGGTTTTTCGGTGCCGAGGTGCTGTACTACAGCCGTACCCGTAAACCGGAAGCCGAAGCAAAAGGCATTGCCTACCGCCCGTTGGCCGATTTGCTGACGGAAGCGGAAATCATCTGTACCTGCTTGCCGCGCAACAATTACCTGCTGGGTGAGCCGGAGTTTGCATTGATGGGCGACCGTAAGATACTGGTAAATACATCTGTAGGACCGACTTTTGAAGTAGATGCCCTGAAGAAATGGCTGGGAACATGCAAACACAGCTATTACTTGTGTGATGCGACCGGAATGGGCGTGGCTCGTGATGCTCTGAAGGATATTCCGAATGTGCTGTATACACCTTATATATCCGGAAAATCCATTCAAAGCGTAGAGCGTTTGTCGCAGAAAGCCCTGGCCAATATCAGGACTTTTCTTTCAGAAGCTCCTCAAGTTTAAGCAACTCGTCGCGGTATTGTGCCGCTTCGATAAAGTCCAGCTTCTTGGCGGCTTCCTGCATCAGCTTGCGGGTCTGTTCGATGCTCTTCTGCAACTGGCCCTTTGACATATATTGTACCACAGGGTCGGCGGCTGCATGAAGCTGGGCTTCGGTCTCGGTATAAGCCCGTGGTTCTTTGGGCTTGCTGCTGTTTTCCTGAGACGACTGTTTTTCGATGTCGAGCAGGGCATTGGCGCGTGAACGGGTAATCTGTTTCGGCGTGATGCCGTGTGCTTCGTTGTAAGCCAGCTGCTTCTCCCGTCGGCGGTTGGTCTCGTCGATGGTCTGTCGCATACTGTCCGTAATGCGGTCGGCATACATGATGACCTTTCCGTTCACGTTGCGGGCAGCACGTCCGGCCGTCTGGGTGAGCGAGCGGTGCGAACGCAGGAAACCTTCCTTGTCTGCATCCAGAATCGCTACGAGCGACACCTCTGGCAAGTCCAGTCCCTCACGCAGCAGGTTGACACCCACCAGCACGTCGTAGATGCCCTCTCGCAGTTCGTCCATGATTTTAATACGTTCCAGTGTCTCCACGTCACTATGGATATAAGCGCAGCGGATACCGTTGTTGAGCAGGTATTCCGTCAGTTCTTCTGCCATGCGTTTGGTCAGGGTGGTGACAAGCACGCGCTCTTCCTTTTCGATGCGTTGCTGAATCTCTTCCATCAGGTCGTCTATCTGGTTCAGGCTGGGACGCACCTCAATTACCGGGTCCAGCAGTCCCGTAGGACGAATCACCTGTTCCACTACGATACCTTCACTCTGTTGCAGTTCGTATTCTGCCGGAGTAGCACTCACGTAAATTACCTGCTTGGCCATCTGCTGGAACTCTTCGAATGTAAGCGGACGATTGTCCATGGCGGCCGGCAGACGGAATCCGTATTCCACCAGGTTTGTCTTGCGGGCACGGTCGCCGCCGTACATGGCCCTGATTTGCGGCACGCTGACATGGCTTTCGTCGATGACAATCAGAAAATCTTCGGGAAAGAAATCAAGCAGGCAGTAGGGACGGGTGCCCGGTTCGCGTCCGTCGAAGTAACGTGAATAGTTTTCAATCCCCGAACAATGTCCCAGTTCGCGCAGCATTTCCATATCGTAGGTCACACGCTCGTACAGACGCTTTGCTTCGTAGGGCTTACCGATTTCTTCAAAGTAGGCTACCTGCTTGGTCAGATCGTCTTCAATCTGATGAATGGCGCGGAGCGTACTTTCCTTGGTGGTCATGAACAGGTTGGCCGGATAAATCTTGTATTCTTCGAACGTACTGATACGGTGTCCTGAAACCGGGTCTATCTCTTCAATACCGTCAATCTCGTCGTCCCAGAACATTACCCGCAGTACACTGTCGGTATAAGCCAGGAAAATGTCCACCGTATCACCTTTTACACGGAAGTTGCCACGGTTCAGCTCGATGTCGTTCCGTACGTACAGACTGTCCACCAGCCGGCGGAGGAACACGTTGCGGTCCAGTAACTTTCCTTTTTTGATTTCAATCACGTTGTTATAGAAATCTGCCGGATTTCCCATACCGTAGATACACGATACGGACGACACTACAATGACGTCCTTCCGTCCGGAAAGGAGGGAAGAGGTCGCAGCCAGACGAAGCTTGTCGATTTCCTCGTTGATGGCCAGGTCTTTTTCAATATAAGTATCGGTCGACGGAATGTATGCTTCCGGCTGATAATAGTCGTAGTAAGACACGTAATATTCCACCGCGTTGTGAGGGAAAAAGTTCTTGAACTCCCCGTAAAGCTGAGCGGCCAGTGTCTTGTTGTGACTCAGAATCAGTGTCGGTTTGTTGATGTTCTTGATGACATTGGCAATGGTAAAAGTCTTTCCAGAGCCGGTTACTCCCAGCAGCGTCTGTGCAGGCACATGCTGCCGGATACCTTCAGTCAGTTGGGTGATGGCCTCCGGCTGGTCGCCGGTAGGCTGATAGTCGGATATCAGTTCAAAATTCATTGCATCTGAATATTGGTGAATGAAAACGGTTGTAAAATTACATATATATTTTATACCATACTTTGCACATCCTGAAAAATTACATTAAAAAATGGCCTGGAGTTGCATTATTCGCTGGAAAAGAGTAATTTTGCGCAACTATATCAATTATATATGAAAAAATACATCGCAATGGTCCTCCTTTCTGCTGGAGTTTTATCTTCATGCGGAGAGTACAATAAAGTGCTGAAAAGCACTGACTATGAATACAAATACGAAGCGGCGAAAAGCTATTTTGCCAAAGGACAGAATTCACGTGCGGCAACCATTCTGGAGGAGCTGATTCCTATCCTGAAGGGTACAGCCAACGGAGAAGAGGCTTTGTATATGCTGGGAATGACTTATTACAACCAGGGTGATTTTGTGACTGCTTCACATTATTTCAATACCTATTATACGACTTATCCGCGCGGTACTTATACGGAACTGGCGCGTTTTCATAGCGGAAAGGCTTTGTATCTTGATACTCCGGAACCACGTCTGGACCAGAGTAGCACATACAAGGCTATTCAGGAATTGCAGATGTTTATGGAATATTTCCCGACAAGTCAGCGAAAGGATATTGCCCAGAACATGATTTTTGAATTGCAGGACAAGCTGGTAGAAAAGGAATACCTTTCTTCCAAACTTTATTATGACCTGGGGTCTTATTCCGGAAATGCTTCTTATAGCAGTACGGGTAATAACTATCTGGCTGCCATTGTCACTGCACAGAATGTGTTGAAAGAATATCCTTACACCAAATTGCGTGAGGAACTTTCTATTCTGATTCTCCGTGCCAAGTATCACATGGCAAAAGAAAGTGTGCTCGACAAGAGAGAAGACCGTATGCGTGAAACGGTGGATGAATATTATGCTTTCAAGAATGAATTCCCGGAAAGCAAATACATGAAAGAAGTGGAAGTCATTTACGCCGATGTGAGCAAGTACATTTCTACAGACGAAGAATAATATAAACGTTTATAATTATAAATAAGTTATGGATTACAAAAAAACAAACGCTCCTACAAATACGGTTACACGTAATTTGATGGAACTCTGTGAGGACACAGGCAATATTTATGAAACAGTATCTATCATCGGCAAGCGTGCCAACCAGATTGCTGCCGAAATGAAGAATGACCTTTCCAAGAAACTGCAGGAGTTTGCTTCTTATAACGATAACCTTGAAGAGGTGTTTGAAAACAGAGAACAGATTGAAATCTCTCGTTATTATGAAAAACTCCCGAAACCGACGTTGATTGCGACTCAGGAGTACATAGAAGGAAAGGTTTATTACAGAAACCCGGCAAAGGAAAAGGAAAAATTGCAGTAATCCTCCTATAGGTAAAGATTTTAGTGAATGCGCATGCGCATTTGGGCTTGTCATTCTGAGTGTAGACGGCAAGAACCGTCTCTCTCAGAATGACATTTGTTTTGGAAACCTTAATACGATTGATTATGATACAGAGAATACAGACCGTTTATTTGCTCGTAGTAGCTATCTTGATGGTAGTAATGATGTCTGTCCCCGTGGGCAGTTTCTATACCGATAAAAATATTTGTGAGATGACAAACCTTTCATACCAGCTTCCGGACGGAGCGGTGAACTACACACCGTGGGCTTTGTTTGCGATTCTGGTAGTAGTGGCTGTAATGGCCTTGGTGACTATTTTCCTTTACCGGAAACGTATGTTACAGATTCGTCTGACCATCTTCAATACGATTGTACTGATTGGTTACTATCTGGTACTGGCTTATTTTGTCATAAACCCGGACAAGGCATTCGATGATTACAGCTTCATGCCTTCATGGACAGTTTGTCTTCCATTGGTCAGCATCATCTTGAACTGGCTGGCTATCCGTGCTATCGGCAAGGATGAAATGCTGGTAAAGGCGTACGAAAGATTGCGCTGATTCGCAATTGGCAATATAAAAAGCCATCGGGGCGTTTCTTCATTTCAGAGGAAACGCCCCGATGGCTTTTGTTGTTTTCTTTTTTTATTCCAGAATATACATTTCAGAAGGAGTAGTTCGTCTCAATGGAGTTACTTCCACGTCTTTTCCTACAATGATGTTTTCCTGCCGGAATGCCAGTTCCACTGTCTTGAAAGCCAGCTCCGGATGGTTGTTGTCCTTGCTTAGGTGGCACAGCCATAGGTGTTTCAAATGCTGGGGAAAATGATGGCTCAGGTAGTCAGCCATTTCATGGTTGCTCATGTGTCCGTTCGGGCCGGCAATACGTTCTTTCAGATGCTGTGGATAAGGTCCCATCTGGAGCATGCTGTCGTCGTAGTTGGCTTCCAGTATCAGGTAATCAGCTTGCTGTATGAAGCGTGCGGCTGTGGAAGTGATATGCCCGATGTCCGTCAGGAAGGAGAATGTCTTATCGCCTGTGGTGATACAATAGCCCACGTTGTCGGTTCCGTCGTGAGGCACTTCGAAGCAGGTAATAGTGAAATCGCCTACATTGAATGTTTCTTCTTTTTGGATAAAACGGGTACGTTCAGGTTTTAACCGCTCTGTCATGCAGTAGCTGTGTTTCATACCTTCATGTATTTCAGGAGTGGTATACACCGGAATCCCATGCTTCTCGCCCAAATGTCCTACAGCCTTGATGTGGTCGGCATGGTCATGAGTGACCAGTACAGCCTGTATCTCTTCAAGGTTGAGCATACGTTCCTTAAATACTTTCTTGATGGTGCGGATACCGATACCGGCATCAACCAATATAGCGGTGCTGTCAGTAGCCAGGTAGTAACAGTTTCCGCTGCTGCCGCTGGCCAGACTCATAAATTTTACAGTCATCTTCTCTCTCTTTTTTGCTAAAGGAACGCAAAGATAGTGAAAGGTGAGAGGAGAGACAAACGAAAAACAAAGTTTTTCAGGTTTGGCTATCCCGAACCGTATCCTGTCTTATGAAAAGATAGTGAAAGGTGAGAGGAGAGACAAACGAAAAAGTAAGGTAAAAATAAAACAAGGCCATTCCGAAAAGGAACAGCCTTGCAAACGGTTTGTATCTGTTTTTTAGATATGTCGTAAGTGCTTAGAACTGGAAGAAATTCTTGGCGTTGTTGTAGCAGATGTCTTCCACCATCTGTTGTACGCGCGCCATTTCGCATTCAGGAATTTCTCCGTTTTCTACATCTCTTCCCAGCAGGTTACAGAGTGTACGGCGGAAGTATTCATGACGCGGATAAGAAAGGAAGGAACGTGAGTCGGTAAGCATACCTACAAAACGGCTCAGCAATCCCAGCAGAGAAAGTGCGTTCATCTGTTTTTCCATACCGTCCTTCTGGTCGAGGAACCACCAGCCTGAACCGAACTGGATTTTTCCCGGAACAGAACCGTCCTGGAAGTTACCCAGCATGGTAGCGATTACTTCGTTGGCGCAAGGATTCAGGTTGTAGAGAATGGTTTTTGTAAGTTTTCCTTCTGAGTTCAGGCGATCCAGATATTTGGCCATAGATTTGGCTGTGGTGAATTCACCAATAGAGTCAAAACCGGTGTCAGGTCCCAGCAGCTTGAACATTTTGGTATTGTTGTTGCGGATGGCACCATAGTGGAATTGTTGTGTCCAGCCTGTTTCCCAGTCCATTTCGCCGAATACTACCAGCATAGCTGATTTGAACTTCAGGATTTCTTCGTGTGTCAATTCTGTACCGCCATATACTTTGTTGAAGATGGTGCGGATTTCTGCGTCGGTATAATCTTCTGCATAAAACTCTTCGATACCATGGTCGGACAATTTACAGCCTTGTTCAGCAAAGAAAGCATGACGTTTGCGCAGCGCTTCAATCATGTCGTCAAAGTTGGAGATGCTGACACCGCTTACTTCTGCCAGTTTTTCTACGTAGGCACGGAAGTCAGCCGGTACTTCTACGGCCATTGCCTTGTCCGGACGCCAGGTAGGCAGCATCTTGATTTCAAAACCGCTTTCACGGGTAGCGATGTGATATTCCAGTGAATCTACCGGATCGTCCGTCGTGCAGACGGTTTCCACATGGTAGTGGCGCATCAGGTTACGGGCTGAATATTCCGGAGTAGCCAGTTTGGCATTACATTCGTCGAATATTTCGCGGGCGGTAGACGGATTCAGAATCTTGTCGATGCCAAAAGCGGTTTTCAGTTCCAAGTGTGTCCAGTGATACAATGGGTTACGGAATGTATAAGGAACAGTTTCAGCCCATTTTTCGAATTTTTCCCAGTCGGTAGTATCTTTTCCGGTGCAGTAACGTTCTTCTACTCCGTTGCTTCGCATGGCACGCCATTTATAATGGTCACCTCCCAGCCAGATTTCAGTAATGGATTTAAATTGATAATCGTCGGCTACCATTTTCGGAATCAGGTGACAGTGATAGTCGATAATCGGCATTTTAGCCGCATGGTTGTGATATAGCTCCTGTGCCGTTTCTGTTTGCAACAGGAAGTTTTCATCCATAAATTTCTTCATGATAAAATGTATTTTTAAGTTTCGTTGTTGTTCGCAAATTATATGTTTTTGAATAAGTAACTTACAATTTATTTATGTTGGGCAACATAAAATGTCGAATACCTATCCGTTATCGAACACGAAAGTAGAAATTTTATTTGGAATAACAAAATATTTATTACCTTTGCAACACTCATTTGTGAAAATTAAATTCATGAATAGATAGGCAAGTGCATGAAAAACAATGGGTTAAATTTGATTCTTCTGATTTTTGAAGGGTTAAATGAGACCAAAAGGCCGAAATGACAACAATTTTGTTATTAAAAATATAATATGAAAGCATTAAACAAAGAGACCGCAAAGAAAACAGTCCGTCCGGAAAGAATTATTCAGTTTGGCGAAGGTAATTTCCTTCGTGCGTTTGTTGACTGGATTATCTACAATATGAACGAAAAGGCTGATTTCAACAGCAGTGTAGTGGTGGTTCAACCCATCGAAAAAGGAATGATTGACATGCTGAATGCGCAGGATTGTCTGTATCACGTCAATCTGCAGGGTTTGGATAAAGGGGAAACGGTGAACAGTCTGACCATGATTGATGTAATCAGTCGTGCGCTGAATCCTTACAGCCAGTTCGAAGAGTTCATGAAGCTGGCCGAACAGCCGGAAATGCGTTTCGTGATTTCCAATACAACCGAAGCAGGCATTGCTTTTGACCCTTCCTGCAAACTGGATGATGCGCCGGCCTCTTCTTATCCGGGAAAACTGACACAGCTTTTGTATCATCGCTATAAAACCTTCCAGGGAGATATGTCAAAGGGATTGATTATTTTCCCGTGTGAGCTGATTTTCCTGAACGGACATAAGTTGAAAGAAACCATCTATCAGTATATTGAACTCTGGAATCTGGGAGATGATTTCAAACAGTGGTTTGAGAAGGCTTGTGGCGTATATGCTACGCTGGTAGACCGTATTGTGCCGGGATTCCCGCGCAAGGATATTGCGGCTATCAAGGAAAAGTTGAAATACGATGACAACATGGTGGTACAGGCTGAAATTTTCCATTTGTGGGTAATTGAAGCACCGCAGGAGGTGGCTGTCGAGTTCCCTGCCGACAAAGCCGGACTGAATGTGCTCTTTGTGCCGTCGGAAGCACCGTATCACGAACGGAAAGTGACTTTGCTGAACGGACCGCACACCGTACTTTCTCCGGTAGCTTACCTGTCGGGTATCAACATCGTGCGCGATGCCTGCCAGCATCCGGTAGTGGGCAAGTTTATCCATAAGGTGATGTTCGAGGAACTGATGGAAACCCTGAACTTGCCGAAAGCAGAACTGGAGAAATTTGCACATGACGTGCTGGAACGCTTCAACAATCCGTTTGTAGACCACCAGGTGACTTCCATCATGCTGAATTCCTTCCCGAAATACCAGACACGTGACCTGCCGGGTTTGAAAACTTACCTGGAACGCAAGGGCAAGCTGCCTGAAGGACTGGTATTGGGACTGGCTGCTATCATTACTTATTACAAAGGCGGTGTGCGTGCCGATGGCGCAGAAATTGTGCCTAATGATGCACAGGAAATCATGGACTTGCTGAAACAATTGTGGGCTACGGGCGACACAGCTAAGGTAACCGAAGGCGTATTGGGCGCAACCTTTATCTGGGGCGAGGATTTGAACCTGATTCCGGGATTGGCAGAAGCCGTGAAGAAGAATCTGGACAGCATTCAGGAAAAAGGTATGCTGGAAACCGTGAAGGCTATATTATAACGTTTAATTGTTAGAATTCCATATTTATAAGCGGGAGGAGAAGTCTGTTTCAGGTCTTTTCCTCCCATTTTGTATGTATAAACTTGCATTTTTAATACTTTTTGTTTATCTTGCTTTTCAAAGCAGGAGGCAGGTATGGAAATCACCGCACAAGTACAAAAAGAATTGGAGTTGTTTAATCGTGGACGTACGCGCAACAAGGGTGTCTATCTTATCAGTATGGCCACAGAGTATCGTCCGTATTATGCCTTGTGGCGTGAGTTTCCTTCTCCCCATTCTTATCTGTTTGTCCGTACATTAGGAGTGACGCTGGATGCGGCTTCTGCTCGTGCTTTTTCCATGCTGCAGAACTGCAACGTACGGTTGGAGACCGCCGATAACGCACAGTTTGAATCTTATTACGGGGCATTGGACGATTTGATGCCTTTCGGAAAATACAAAGGAAAGCATCTGGCTGAAATCTATTATGTGGATCCTTCTTACATGCTCTGGCTGGCCAATAAGTTTGAACCTACCAACCCTCGGTACGAACGGGTGGTGGAGCTGGCCAAACGTTTTGCCGTAGTACATTTTGAACTGACCGTACGCAAGCCGCGCATTGCTTCGGTGAGCCATTTTGTGGGAGCGGTGGGAGAGACGTTGAAGGACTTGCAGGTCACGGTGCTGAACGTACGGCTTCAGGTAGATACGTACAAACCTGATTTTTTTGTCGACCAGAATGTCCTGGTGGCCGACCGTGACGGTAATCGTTTTACCTTCTTGGTCAAAGCCCGCGCCCGTAGTCTGACACCGAATGCCTTGAGTTGCCGCAGTCGTCAGATACAGCCGCAGGAGTTCCTGCATCTGCTTTCGGCCAAAGTCATGTCACAATATGAGTCGCATGGAGTGCGCTATACCCGTCTGGGTTATGTGAAACTGGCGTGACGAAAAGCCAGACGCACATATTCTTTCTGCCAGTCCTCCGGTTTGAGTACTTGCTGGTCGTAGGAAAGCAAGTCGATGTCAAGCGGGATGCGTCCTTCCTTCTTGCTTTCCGGAGTTCGTCCGTTTGTCTGTTCAATTTGCTTCAGGATGCTTCGCACCTCCGTCATGGGTAGTGAGGTACGGAAGCGTGCGGCACGGTTCAGAAACGGTTGCGGGTTTTCCATTTTCTCCGGTACGGTTTCTACAATTCCTCCCCATTCAATATCCGGAAAGAGACGTTGCAGGGCCTCTTCCGCATTCTTCAGGTGCAGAAGGGCATCCAGGTTGGAACCCATGCAGAGCAGGCAGGTATGTGAGGTCACTGTATCACACATGGGTGGAATGATTTTTACGGAATACGAAATACAATCCTACTACGATAAAAGGAATACTCAGAATCTGTCCCATGTCTATCGGGAGCGCATTCTCAAAGTCTACCTGTCTTTCTTTCAAGAACTCCACGAAGAAGCGGAAGGTGAAAATCAGGGTGATACACAAACCGAAATAGAATCCTTTCCGTACGTTTTCTTTCTTCTTTCGGAAGATGACTGTCATTATCAGGAAGAACAGGAAGTAAGCCAGTGCCTCGTAGAGCTGTGCCGGATGACGAGGCTGCATGTCCACCCGTTCGAAGATAAACGCCCAGGGCACGTCCGACGGCATACCGATGATTTCCGAGTTCATCAAGTTGGCCAGTCGGATAAATCCGGCAGCTACGGGAGCAGCCACTCCCATCATATCCAGAATATCGAGAAAATGAATCTTCGTTTTCCGGCAGAAAAGTACCAGTGCCAGAATCAGTCCCAGCGTACCTCCGTGGCTGGCCAGGCCGGCATATCCGGTAAACACCCATCCGCCCTGTGGCAGGAAGTGTACCGGTAGTATGATTTCCAGCGGGTGACTCAGGAAGTATTGCGGGTCATAGAACAGGCAGTGTCCCAAGCGTGCCCCGGCAAAGATACCGATAAAACTATAGGTAAACAGCGTCTGGAAAGTATCCAGCGGAAGTCCCTTTTGCTTGTACAAATGGTAGACTACCTGACTGCCGGTTAGAATGGCAATCATCCACAGCACGCTGTACCATCGGAGAGTAAAACCGCCGAGGTGGAACAATGCCGGGTCTGGGTTCCAGCGTATGTAAAGAAATTCCATCATCTTTCCTTCGTTTTAAGTCAGCGGCAAAGGTAGTGAAAGGTGAGAGGAGAACCAAGCGAAAAACATAGTTTTTCAGCGGGGCTTTCCCGAACCGCATCCAAACTTCTTTAAAAGTAGTGAAAGGTTTTATTCTCGTTCCGTTTGTTTGTAAGCCTCCATTTCTTTCCGGCTACGGCTGGAAGTCACCAGATATACTCCACCGAAAATAAGTACCACGGCAATGATTTTGGTCGTGTTGAAGGAATCCATTCCCCAGCATACGGCTACGATACAAGCCACAAGCGGCTGGATATAATTGTACATACCGGCTACCGTGGGGCGGAGGTTCTTTTGTCCCACTACAATCAGCATGTAACTGACGAAGGTAGCACCTACCACGATAAAGGTCAGACTGCCAATTTCCACCGCCTTCAGTCCGCTCCAGTCTGCGTTCATCAAATCGCTGGCAGAGAAGGGAATCGTGCAGATGAAAGAGTAAGTAAACATCCACTTCATGATGGTGATGAGCGAATATTTGTTGACAAAATCCTTGAAGCGTACAATGTAGAACGCATAACAGAACTGTGCGAACAAGACTAGCAAATCGCCCCATATTGCCGTATGGCTGGCAGACGAAGCGGCCGGCTGGTTCTGGCTGCTTCCAAGGATGAGTAACAAGGCACCGCCCGCCCCACAGGCAATGCCCAGCACTTTCTTGCCGGTAATCGGTTCTTTCAGGATGAAAGCCGCCAGCAACATGGCTCGCAGCGGCATGCTCGTGGTGATGATGGAAGCATCGGCCGGTGAACTCAGGCTCACGCCGAAGATGAAGCATCCCTGATTGAACACGATGGCAAAGAGAGAGGCAAAGAACAGCGTAATCAGGTCTTTATGGTTGACGTGCTCCGGCTTCTGAAAGAAAGAAGCTATCCAGAACAACACCATGGCTCCTCCAATGCGGAGGTCCGTAACCACCAGCGAAGTGACAGCCCCACTAGCCATAAGTAATTTAGAAAGAGGAGACATCAGTCCCCACATTGTGTTTGCTCCCAGCATGGAAGCATGTCCTTTCCAGCAAAATTTTTCCATATATTCTTCGAATGATAATTTTCAAAAAGCGTTGCAAAATTAGAAAGGTCTGAAGGAGAAAAATTGTACTTTTGTGCTATAATCATGAAGAATACGACTATGTAGAAGGAAAATCTGTATCAGCAGGTAGAGATTCTTTTTCATTTGCCCGACACTGGGATTGCGCCGGAAGAAGATAAGGCACAGCATCTGCTGCTTTATATAGAACAGCATATTGACCAGCCGGAACAATTGTGCTTGAGCGTGCTGGCTGCGAAATTCCGTTTGTCACCTACCTACATAGGACGTTTTTTCAAACGTAATTTTGGGGAAGATTTCAGGCTCTATGTATCCAAGAGCCGTTTGAAGCGGGTAGAGGAACTGTTGACAGGCAGCCGTATGAGCGTCAAGGAGATAGCCAGTCGGATGGGTTACATAGATTCCTGCTATTTGAACAAGCTTTTCCGGCAGCATCATGGGGTAACTCCTATGCAGTATCGGAAGATGCATGCATCTGAAAAATAAATCATTTATCAACCTTTGTATTACTCCCAGAGTGTCGTAAATATCGCTTGTCTCAACTAAAAGGGCATAATACTTTCAAGCGTCAGAAGATTGACTGGAAAACCTTTTGGAAACTTCTATGTTTTTCGTGGCGGAACTCTATGTTTTCTATCTGAGAACCCTACATCTCTGAAATGGAAAACATAGGTTTTACGTTCGGGAGACGTAGAAAACTCTTATTCTTTTCTCGTTCCTGATTGCCAGACTTTCTTTTCTTTGACAGAAAAGTTATTTTAAAACTATACTCTTTTAGTTTTATTAACTATAAAAAATAGTTTGCAAACTAAATGTTTTAGTTATTTGCAGTAGCTAATTGAAACGGACTGCAACATCTGTTAATATAATATACTATATGAAAACATTGTTATTTTGTTTCTTGTTCTTCTTGTCGGGATTGCTGACAGCACAAACAATTGATAGTCCTGCATTCAAGGCCCGTAATGGGAGTATCCGTAATATTACCCGTATTGAACGTACATCCAAGTGTACTAAGGTTTATATTCATGCCATCTTTCGTCCGCACTGGTGGATTATGGAAGACGGTGACAGTTATCTGGAAGATGCTGCCACGGGCAAGCGTTACTCACAGATAGGTGCTGAGGGTATTGAACTGAAGAAGAGAATTTTCATGCCTGATTCAGGGTCAACTGATTTTGTTCTGTTGTTCGAACCACTTCCTGAAGAAGTGCAGACCATTCACCTCATTGCTCCTGATAGTAACGAAAGCAACACCTATGACATTTCGTTAGTTCCGGCCAAGAAGAAAGACCAGTCTCTCCTGAAAGCGGTAGAAGGAAATTGGTTTGCCGACAATACACAAGGCCACTGGGTGTATGGTATTCATGATTCTATCGTTATTCTGGATAACCGTTTGTACGACTTGACTGAATGTCGAAAGAAAGGAAAGCGGTTGATGCTGAATGCGCTGGACCGTAGCGATGGCTCCGCTGTCACGTTGCAGTTGACGCCTCGTAAAGATGGCTCCTGCCTTATCGCTCTCGACCATGGGGAGGCGCAGCGTTATGTCCGTACTCGTCCGGAAATACCCGCTGTGGAAGCCGATAATGGCTATGGTACGGATTTCTTTCGTAATGACAGCGTTTGTTTGCAAGGTTATCTGGACGGTTATGACACGCGACTGGGTTTTGATAGTGGCATCCTCTACTTGGCTAATGAAATCATTGGTAAAGATTATCCCACGGTAGTTCCCATTAACTCCGACGGTAGTTTTCAGTGCAAGTTTGTTCTGTCGCATCCAGTCTGTCAGGGTCTGATAATAAACAATGCCCGGATTCCTTTCTACGCCGAACCGGGAGATACAATCACTCTTTATATTGATTGGGAGGACCTTATGGCCCGCAGTCGGGCGCGTGACCATAACTACCCGCTTGTTCACACTGCCTACATGGGGAAGAATGCGGGTTTGTCATACCTTGACATGATGCTGGGCGGGCACTTCAATTATTCCTATGACAAACTGGCTCAGGCGCAGAAAACACTGACGCCGGCCCAATTTCAAGAGCACCTGACGCCTGTTGTCACTCAATGGCAGGAGCAGGCCGACTCGCTCAGTTGTCTCTATGCTCCCTCACAGAAAGCAGTTTCGTTGATACATAACCAGGTGAATTTACAGGCGGGATATACGTATCTGGAGTTCCAGTTAGCCCGCAATTACTATGCACAGAAAGATACCACCAATCAGGTTCTGAAAGTGCAGCCTGATGCCTCCTATTATAAGTTCCTGAAGGAAATGCCCTTGAATGAGCAGTCTGCACTGGCTAATGCCAATGTGGGCTCTTTCATCAATCGGTTTGAATTCATGGACCCGCTCGCACCTGCTTACAACATTCAGATAAAATTACAGAGCGATGAAGATTTCAAGGCGTTGTCTGAAGATGAAAAGAAGTTACACTTGCAACTCAAAATGAGTGAGGTAAAAGATAGTATCGTCAACAGTCTGTGTGGTGCCTCTTCGTCTTTGTTTTGGCAGATAGCCCGTGTGCATAACTTGCGCTATGTCTTGTCTGAAGTGCTGAAGCGGCCCCAGGATGCTGAAATATTTGTCAGTCAACTGGAAAAGACCGTAAGTCATCCTTATCTGCGAGCTACGGTCCGTGAGATGCAGAAAACGTTATATCCTGTAACGAAGCAAACTTCGTATCGGCTGCCTGAAGGAAAAGCTACCGACATTTTCCGCCGTATCATTGCACCCTATGCGGGCAAGGTGCTGTTCGTGGATTTCTGGGCTACTACTTGTGCTCCTTGTCGGCAGGGTATACAAGCCACGGCAAAGTTGCGCGAGCAATATCGCAATCATCCCGGATTTCAGTTTGTTTACATCACGAGCGAAGCAGAATCTCCTGAGAAAGCTTATGCGGAATATGTAGAAAAGCATTTGAAAGGTGAAGCTTGTTTCCGTCTCACGGATACGGAATACAAGTATATGCGAGAGCTCTTCCAGTTTAACGGTATCCCTCATTATGTGGTGGTAGAGAAAGACGGGAGTATTTCAACGGAGCAGGTTGGAACCCATAACCTGGCAGACTTTCTGAAAAAGCGTTTTGGGGATTCACATTAAGAAATTCCGCTAATAACACGGCATAGAAGAGTGGGTTTTTCCAGGGCGGTTGCAGAATCCTCTTATAAGAAAAGCCCGTACAAGTTCGATGAAAATGCAAGAGCTTGTACGGGCTTTATACTGTCAGGAAGATAGGCAATCAGTTCTTGACCGTTCTTTCTCCCTGTTTTTTTGCATGGTTTCCCCCTTTCTTTTTCCATCCGCCCTTTTTGTTGCGGGAGAAATTCTTCACCTGTTTGCCTCCTTCTTTTCTGGAAGTGCGGGGAGCATATACCAGACCTTCGCCCAGTTCTTCAGGTACGGGGAGTTTGTAAATATCTTTTCCTAAGAATGTTTCGATTTGCTTGAAACGGGTCTGCTCGGTTTCACTTACAAAAGTGATGGCGCATCCGTCGTTGTTGGCGCGGGCCGTACGTCCGATGCGGTGTACGTAATCCTCGCTATCATGCGGCACGTCGTAGTTGATGACCAGGCGGATGTCGTCGATGTCGATACCACGGGCCACGATGTCGGTAGCTACCAGGATGTCGATGCGGCGGTTGCGGAACTCGTGCATGATTTCCTCACGCTGGCTCTGCTCCAGGTCGGAGTGCATTTCGCCTACGTTCAGCTTCATGCGCTTCAGGGCCTTGGTTACTTCTTTTACCTTCAGTTTGGAAGATGCGAAGATGATAACACGCTCCGGTTGCTGGGACTGGAACAGCGACTGGATGATGCCCAGTTTCTGTGCCTCGTAGCAGATGTAAGCGGCCTGAATGATTTTTTCCGCCGGCTTGGATACGGCGAGTTTCACTTCCACTGGGTCGTGAAGAATGGTCTTGGCCAGTTGCTGGATTTTGGTCGGCATGGTGGCGGAGAACATAATGGTCTGCCGTTCTTTCGGAAGATATTTGACAATCTGCATGATGTCGTCCGAGAATCCCATATCGAGCATGCGGTCTGCTTCGTCGAGGATGAAGAAGGATACTTTCGACAGGTCCACATAACCTAAGCTTAAGTGGCTGATCAGACGTCCCGGAGTAGCGATTACCACATCCGCTCCCAAAGTCAGTCCTTTCTTTTCCTGCTCAAAACGGATACCGTCGTTTCCTCCGTACACCGCCACGCTTGACACCGGCATGAAATAGGAGAAACCCTCCATCTGCTGGTCAATCTGCATGGCCAGCTCACGGGTGGGCGACATGATGATACAATTGATGGCATCCTCCGGATAACCTCCCTTGCTCAACTGGTTCAACACCGGAAGCAGGTAGGCCGCCGTTTTTCCCGTACCTGTCTGGGCCACGCCAATCAGGTCTTTTCCTTCCAGGATGACAGGGATGGTGTGTTCCTGCACGGGTGTACAATCCTGGAAATTCATTGCGTCCAAGGCATCGAGGACGCTATCTTCTAAGTTCAGTTCCGAAAACTTCATATAGTAATGTTATCTTGTCATTATAATTTGCCGCGTTCGTCCAGATAGGAATCCTTGAATCCTAAGAAATACAACACGCCATCCAGTCCGATGGTATTGATGGCCTGTTGCGCATTGGCCACCACCTTCGGTTTGGCATGGAAGGCGATTCCCAGTCCTGCCGTAGAAAGCATGGGCAGGTCGTTGGCTCCATCGCCCACGGCAATCGTCTGTGCGATGTCCACGTTTTCTACCTGTGCCAGCAGACGAAGCAGTTCAGCCTTTCGTTTTCCGTCTACGATGTCACCTAAATAGCGGCCGGTCAGCTTGCCGTCCACGATTTCCAGCTGGTTGGCATACACATAGTCAATGCCGAATTTCTCTTTCAGGTAGTTGCCGAAATAGGTGAAACCTCCCGACAGGATAGCAATCTTGTATCCGTAGCGCTTGAGGACGAACATCAGGCGTTCCACTCCTTCGGTAATCGGGAGATGTTCGGCAATGTCGCGCATCACGCTCTCATCCAGTCCCTTGAGCAGGGCCACCCGTTCCTTGAAACTTTCGCAGAAGTCGATTTCGCCGCGCATAGCTCTTTCTGTGATGGCTTTCACTTGGTCGCCCACACCGGCCCGTATGGCCAGTTCGTCGATGACCTCTGTTTCAATAAGCGTGGAATCCATATCAAAGCAAATCAGACGGCGCATACGGCGGTACATATTGTCTTGCTGGAACGAGAAGTCCATGCCCAGTGAAGCACTGAGCTGCATGAGCTGGCTTTGTAGCTCTTCACGGTCTTTGGGAGTACCCCTCACCGAAAATTCGATGCAGGCTCTCACATTTGCCTTTTTCTCGTCCAGGGGAATACGTCCGGTCAGACGCCGGATACCGTCGATGTTCAGTTGTTGCTCTGCTAAAAGCTTGGTAGCACCGGCAATCTGTTGTGCCGTAAGTTTTCTGCCCAATAGCGTCAGAATGTAGCGGTTCTTTCCTTGCAGGTTGACCCACGTTTCATACTCTTCATCGCTGATAGGATAGAAGCGGATATTGATACCCAAGTCAGAAGCCTTGAAAAGCAATTCCTTCATGATATTTCCGGAATCCTGGTCGGAACATTTGAAAAGAATACCCAGTGACAAGGTGCTGTGAATGTCAGCTTGTCCGATGTCCATAATGTCTACCTGATATTTAGACAAGATGGCAGTTACCGATGCGGTCAGTCCCGGTCGGTCCATTCCGCTGATGCGGATTAATATCAATTCGGTTTTGTTTCCCATGGTTGTTTGCTTGCGTGTTTCTGGGCAAAAGTACAAATTATCTTCTATCCACGGGCATAAAAAGCACAAAAAAAGCCATTCCTGCATACCTGCAAGAATGGCTTTCCTTATTTTACAGGGGAAAATCAGATCATTTCCACACTTCGTTTTACAAAGTTGGTCAGGGCTTCACCCTTCAGCATGTTGTTTTGCAACAAGGCCAGGTCGATAAGCTGGTGAACCACTTTGTTGCCGGTGGCATAACCGTTCAGAATGTTTTCCTTTTCAGTCTTTTGCGCTTCAATCTTCTTTTCTACATCGTTCAGTTCGTCTTTTTCGGCAGTCGGGATTTCTTCATCCTTCTTTCCTTCCTGCGCTTTCTGGAGCTCGTTACGACGGAGTGTCAGCATGGCGATTTCAGACTCTACCGGTACGAGTTTTTCCGCACAAGCCGTTTCGGCATCGCTCAATACCTGCTTAATCAGGCGGTGGTCGCTGTTCAATACCAGATTGAACATGTCGGGCATTTCACCATAGAAACTCATACCCGGCTGGATGCTGGCCATGTCTTTCATACGGCGCATGTATTCGGCCTGTGTGATGACAATCGGCGCATTGTTTTCGCCCAGTGCGTGTGCTTCTACGTGGAATTCCGTTTTCTTTACCTTCGGCATCTGTCCCTTGAACAGAGAACTGAGCACTTCCTGCTTGTCGTGAGGAAGTTCTTCGCCCTTTTGGTCTTCCTTCACAATCAGGCGGTCTACGATGTCGCTATCCACACGGGTGAAGTGACTCTTTTCGAACTTCTGTTCCAGCATGTTGATCATCGGTACGTCCAGCTGGCCGTCCATGAGCAATACGTTGTAGCCTTTGTTCTTGGCCGCATCGATGTAAGTGTACTGTTCGTCCAGGTTGTTGGCGTAGAGGTAAATCAGGCTACCGTTCTTGTCGGTCTGATTATCCTTAATCAATGTCTGGTATTCTTCGAAGGTGTAATACCTGTTGTCTGTATCCTTGAACAAAGCAAACTTGGAAGCCTTTTCATAGAAATCTTCCTGAGTCAGCATTCCGTAGTTGATGAAAATCTTCAGGTCGTCCCATTTTTCTTCAAATTCCTTACGGTCGTTCTTGAAGATAGATTGCAAGCGGTCGGATACCTTCTTCGTGATGTAAGTAGAAATCTTCTTCACGTTCGAATCGCTCTGCAAGTAAGAACGAGATACGTTCAACGGAATGTCCGGAGAATCGATGACACCGTGAAGCAGGGTCAGGAAGTCGGGTACGATACCTTCTACTGAGTCGGTCACATATACCTGGTTGCAATACAACTGAATCTTGTTACGCTGCAAATCGATGTTGCTCTTGATTTTCGGGAAGTAGAGCACACCGGTCAGGTTGAACGGATAGTCTACATTCAGGTGAATCCAGAACAACGGTTCGTCGGCCATCGGATACAGGTCGCGGTAGAATTTCTTGTAATCCTCTTCCTTCAAGTCCGACGGTTTCTTGGTCCAGATAGGACAAGTGTCGTTAATCAGGTTGTCTTCATCTGTTTCTACCTGCTTGCCGTCTTTCCATTCTTTCTTTTTGCCAAAGGCTACCGGTACGGCCAGGAAGTGACAATACTTGGTGAGCAAGCCCTGCAAGCGAGATTCTTCCAGGAATTCCTTGCAATCTTCATCCACGTGCAGGATGATGTCGGTTCCACGGTCGCTACGTTCTGTTTCTTCAAGGGTAAACTCAGGACTTCCATCGCAGCTCCATTTCACAGCCTTGGCACCTTCCTTATAAGAAAGAGTTACGATGTCTACCGTCTTGGCTACCATGAAGGCTGAGTAGAATCCCAGACCGAAGTGACCGATGATGGCATTGGCATCGTCCTTGTATTTTTCCAGGAAGTCATTTGCTCCTGAGAAGGCAATCTGGTTGATGTACTTGTCAATTTCTTCGGCCGTCATACCCAGACCACGGTCGCTGATGGTGATGGTACCGTTTTCCTTGTCCACCTTTACACGTACCGTCAAATCGCCCAGCTCACCTTTAAAATCGCCCGTAGCGGCCAGCGTCTTCAATTTCTGAGTTGCATCCACCGCATTGGAAACCAATTCACGGAGGAAAATTTCATGGTCGCTATACAAGAACTTCTTTATGATGGGGAATATGTTTTCTGTTGTAACCCCGATATTACCTTTTTGCATATCTCTTTGTTTTTTATGATTGTTCGAATAAAATTTTTTCCAGTCCTTACACAAAAAAAATGCCAGATACGTTTGTACCTGACATTTTGTCTGTATGCCGAAATTCTGTCAGAATTCCGTTATGCTTTTTCTACTTTCACTTCCACTCCGTCACCTTGGACGTTCATGTACACATGCAAGGTATCGCCCGCCTGCGGTTCTTCATTGATAATCAGCTCTACTAGTCCGTCTTCCAGATGGTTCTGGATAGAACGTTTCAACGGGCGGGCACCGAACTGTACGTCGTAGCCCTTTTCTGCCACGAAACGCTTAGCTTCTTGGTCGAGCAGGAGATGGTAACCACAACCTTCGATACGCTTGTAGAGTCCCGCCAGCTCGATGTCGATGATTTTCTCCAGTGAAGCAATATCCAGCTGGTCGAAGGTCACGATTTCATCCAGACGGTTGATGAACTCAGGAGCAAACGATTTGTTCAAGGCCTTGCGAATCACGCTGTTGGCATGCTCTTTTTCGTTTTCTCCGGTCTGTGCCGTGAAGCCGATGCCCTTGCCGAATTCCTTCAGCTGGCGCGTACCGATGTTGGACGTCATGATGATAATGGTATTCTTGAAATCCACGGTCCGTCCCAGGCTATCCGTCAACCGGCCCTCGTCCATCACCTGCAACAACATGTTGAACACGTCGGAATGAGCCTTCTCGATTTCATCCAGCAGTACGATAGAGTAGGGATGACGGCGCACCTTCTCTGTCAGTTGTCCGCCTTCTTCGTAGCCCACGTATCCCGGAGGAGCTCCAACCAGACGTGACACGGTGAATTTCTCCATGTATTCGCTCATGTCGATACGGATAATGGCATCGGTGGTGCCGAACATGTTCTTGGCCAGCTCTTTTGCCAGGTGCGTCTTTCCTACACCTGTCGGTCCTAAGAAAAGGAACGTACCGATAGGCTTGTTCGGGTCCTTCAGTCCTACACGGCTCCGCTGGATGCTTCTTACCAGTGTCTCTACCGCTTTGTCTTGTCCGATGACCTTCGAGAGCAATGCCTGTTTCATCCCCTTCAACCGTACGCCTTCCGCTTGTGCCATGCGTTGCACGGGCACACCCGAAATCATGGAAACCACTTCTTCTATCTGCGGTGCATCCACCGTTTCCCGGTTGTCCTTCAACTTCTCTTTCCATTCATTTTTCAGACGTTCCAATTGTTCCGTGTACTGGTTCTCACGGTCACGGAAGCTGGCGGCCAACTCGAAGTTCTGCAAACGAATAGCTTCATTCTTATGCTGTTGCGCTTCCTCAATCAATCGTTCCTGCTCCTCAATTTTCCGAGGTACGGAGATGTGGGTGAGGTGGATGCGAGAACCCGCTTCGTCCATGGCATCGATGGCCTTGTCGGGGAAGTAGCGGTCGGTCACATAACGGTCGGTCAGGCGTACGCAAGCCTCCAGCGCCTCGTCCGTGTAAGTCACGTTATGATGCTCCTCGTATTTATCCTTGATGTTCCGGAGAATCTGCAAAGTCTCTTCCGGTGAGGTCGGTTCCACCAGCACCTTTTGGAAGCGGCGTTCCAGTGCCCCGTCTTTTTCGATATTCTTGCGGTACTCATCGAGGGTGGTGGCTCCGATGCATTGGATTTCTCCACGTGCCAGTACCGGCTTCAACATGTTGGCCGCATCCATGGAACCAGCTGCCGAGCCGGCTCCCACGATGGTATGTATCTCATCAATGAACAGAATGACATCAGGATGTTTCTTTACTTCTGTCAGAATGGCACGAATGCGTTCTTCAAATTGTCCTCGATATTTGGTTCCAGCTACTACCGCCGTCATGTCGAGCGAAACGATGCGCTTGCCGAACAAGGCACGCGAAACTCGCTTCTCCACGATGCGGAGTGCCAGACCTTCGGCGATGGCCGATTTTCCCACGCCCGGCTCACCAATCAGAATCGGATTGTTCTTCTTGCGGCGGCTCAGAATCTGTGCGATACGCTCAATTTCTTTCTCACGGCCTACCACGGGGTCGAGTTTTCCACCTTCGGCTGCCTTGGTCAGGTCGATGCCGTAATTGTCGAGGTAGGGGGTGCCTCCCTCTGCTTGTTCCTGTTCGGTCTGCGTGGTCTGGCGGTTAGCGGAAGAGCCGAAGCCATCGTTGCTCTTGTCTGCGTTTCCGCGGCGTCCGATACCTTCCTCTTCTTCGTCGTCATTGAAATCCAGTCCGTCAAAAGGAACTTCCTCCTGCTTCAGACGGTCTATTATTTTTTCGTAAGTTACGTCGTTCTTATCCAATATCTTATATGCGTTATTCTGGTTGTCTCTCATAATGGCTAATAAAATATGAGGGGTGTCTACTTTCTCGTTATTCATCAGCTTGGCCTCCAACTTGCTTAGTGTCAGTATCTTGGATGCCTCCTCGCTGAATGTGATGTCTTGTGAATAGTTTTCCTGTATGGATTTCTCCCGTAATTGTATTTCCAGTTCGTTCTTGATACCTTTCAAGTCCAGGTAGAACGATTTCAATATTTCGGCGGCTTTACACTCTCCATCGCGCAAGATGCCCAATAGCAGATGTTCCGGTTCGATATGGTCGTTCTGAAGGCGGTTGGCCTCCTCTTTCCCGTAAACGACGATATCGGACACTTGTTGTGCAAATTCGTTGCTCATCAAATTCATATCTTCTCCAATCGTTTATATTCAAAATAGGCTTGCAAATATACATTATTATAAAGACTCTTCATCAAGTCTTTCTTTCTATTTAACAAAATGCGTGCCACATTTCCTGTAAGTATCTCCAAATGCAGTCTTATACGTATTTTTTGGTGGAAAAGTTTTTGTATATCCGCTAAAAGTCGTACTTTAGCATGGTTTTTCACAAGCCTTGAAAGGAAGTATAATTAATAATGTATTAAATGCAAGAACAAGACAGAATTATAAAAATCAACATCGAAGAGGAAATGAAGTCGTCGTACATTGATTACTCCATGTCAGTAATCGTGGCACGCGCCCTCCCTGATGTAAGAGACGGATTCAAGCCTGTTCACCGCCGTATCCTTTACGGAATGATGGAACTGGGAAATACATCCGACAAACCGTATAAAAAAGCAGCCAGAATCGTAGGTGAAGTATTGGGTAAGTATCACCCTCACGGCGACTCGTCTGTATATGGTGCCCTGGTGCGTATGGCACAGGACTGGGCGATGCGTTATCCGCTGGTCGACGGTCAGGGTAACTTCGGTTCTATCGACGGAGATAGTGCTGCCGCCATGCGATATACGGAGGCTCGTCTGAAGAAGATTGGTGAGGAGATGATGCAGGACCTTTACAAGGAGACCGTAGACTTTACCAACAACTTCGACGATACGTTGCAGGAACCTACCGTTATGCCGACCCGCATCCCGAGCCTGCTGGTGAACGGTGCTTCGGGTATCGCCGTAGGTATGGCTACCAATATGCCTACACACAACCTGCGTGAAGTCATTGACGCTTGCGTGGCATACATCGATAACAATGAAATCGACGTAGACGGCTTGATGCAGTACATTAAGGCGCCTGACTTCCCGACCGGAGGATATATTTATGGTATCAGCGGTGTGCGCGATGCCTACGAAACCGGACGCGGACGTGTGGTAATGCGTGCCAAGGCCGAAATCGAATCGCATCCTACACACGACAAGATTGTTGTGACTGAGATTCCGTACGGTGTGAACAAGGCTGAGTTGATCAAGAGCATTGCTGATTTGTCAAACGACAAGAAAATCGAAGGCATTTCAAATGTGAATGACGAAACCGACCGCGAAGGTATGCGTATCGTCATCGACATCAAGCGTGACGTCAACGCCAGCGTAGTGCTCAACAAACTTTACAAGATGACCATGCTTCAGACTTCTTTCGGCGTGAACAACGTGGCCCTGGTTCATGGCCGTCCGCGTCTGCTCAACCTGAAGGAACTGATTAAATATTTCGTGGAACACCGTCACGAGGTGGTAATCCGTCGTACACGTTACGACTTGCGCAAGGCCAAGGAACGTGCGCACATCCTGGAAGGATTGATTATCGCTTCAGACAACATTGACGAGGTAATCCGCATTATCCGTGCCGCCAAGACTCCAAACGAAGCTATCACGAACTTGATGGCCCGCTTCAACCTGAGCGAAATCCAGGCACGTGCTATCGTAGAAATGCGCTTGCGCCAGCTCACCGGACTGATGCAGGATCAGCTCCATGCCGAATACGAAGACCTGATGAAGCAAATCGCTTACTTCGAAGAAATTCTGAGCAACGAGGAACTTTGCAAGAAGGTCATCAAGGACGAGTTGCTTGAAGTGAAAGAAAAATACGGTGACAACCGTCGTTCGGAAATCGTATATGCTTCGGAAGAGTTCAATCCGGAAGATTTCTATGCCGATGATGAAATGGTCATCACTATCTCGCACATGGGATACATCAAGCGTACACCGCTTTCTGAGTTCCGTGCGCAGAACCGTGGCGGCGTAGGCTCGAAGGGAAGTGAAACCCGTAATGAAGACTTCATCGAACATATCTATCCGGCTACTATGCACAACACGCTTCTGTTCTTCACGCAGAAGGGTAAGTGCTACTGGCTCAAGGTATATGAAATTCCGGAAGGCAACAAGACTTCGAAGGGACGTGCCATCCAGAACCTACTGAACATTGAGGCAGACGATGTGGTAACGGCTTACCTGCGTGTGAAGAATCTGAACGACACGGAATTCATCAATAGTCACTATGTACTCTTCTGTACGAAGAACGGTGTCATCAAGAAGACGTTGCTCGAACAGTATTCTCGTCCGCGTCAGAATGGTGTGAACGCCATCACCATCCGCGAAGACGATCGTGTGATTGAAGTACGTATGACCAACGGAAACAATGAAATCGTGATTGCCAACCGTAACGGTCGTGCCATCCGTTTCCATGAAAGCGCGGTGCGTGAAATGGGACGTACGGCTACCGGTGTACGCGGTATCACACTCGATGAGGACGGTCAGGATGAAGTAATCGGAATGATTTGTATCAAAGACCCTGAAACAGAAACCATCATGGTGGTATCTGAAAACGGTTACGGTAAGCGTTCGGACATTGAAGACTACCGTAAGACTAACCGTGGTGGAAAGGGTGTGAAGACACTGAACATTACGGATAAGACCGGAAGCTTGGTAGCTATCAAGTCTGTAACCGATGAAAACGACCTGATGATTATCAACAAGTCGGGTATCACTATCCGTTTGAAGGTAGCCGATGTGCGCATCATGGGACGTGCTACACAGGGTGTGCGCCTGATTGACCTTGAAAAGCGCAACGACCAGATTGGTTCCGTATGTAAGGTAGCTTCTGAAAACGAAGAAGAGGAAGTGCAGGACGAAGCAACTCCGGCAACGGACATCCAGCCCGCCGACGGAGAAACCATTCAGCCCGCTACGGACGAACCGAATGAATAATCCGGACAAAAACTAACTTGAATATTTGTATTACTAAATTTAAACCTTATGAAAAAAGTATTATTCTCAGCTGCTTTGTTCTTTACCGCATGCGCTGTTTCTGCTCAGGAAAGCGTGGTAAAGGAAGCTAAATCTGCCAAGAGCGATCCTGTGAAGGCAGCACAAATCATCGAACCTGCTTTGACAGATCCTTCTACTGCCAATGATCCTGAAACATGGAAGCTGGCTGGTGATTTCCAGAAGTCTATCTATGACGATGAAAACATGAAATTGTATTTGCCGGGTGGTCAGGCTGATACCGCTAAATTGTATAACAGCTTGGCTAAAATGTTCGAATATTACACAAAGTGTGACGAAGTAGAACAGGCTAAGGTAAAGAGCGGTGAACTGAAAAAACCGAAACTGAGAAAGAAACTGGCTAAGGCTCTGGTTACTGTACGTCCTCAGTTGACTAACGCCGGTTCTGACGCTTACAATGCAGGTAACTATGCCAACGCATTGAAATTCTTCGGTCTGTATGTAGACGCTCCGCAGAACCCGTTGTTCGCTGACGAAGATGCTGTGAAGAACGACACGCTGACTCCGTTGATTGCCAACTATGCTGCTCTTGCCGCTAATTCATTGAAAGACAATGCAGCCGTAATTAAATACGCTACTATCGGTAAGGAACACAAAGAAGAAGGTTACCGTTCACTGATGTGCTTGGCAGAAGCTTACGGAAAAGGTGAAACTCCTGATTCAGCAAAATGGTTGACTACTATCCAGGAAGGTGTAGAAAAATTCCCGTCACAGGAATACTTCATCGGTAACCTGATGGACTATTACATTCAGAAAGGTAAGATTGACGAAGGTCTGGCTCAGATGGATGCCGTATTGGCTAAGAATTCTACTCCGTACTTCATGTACGTGAAGGGTGTGCTTCAGTATGAAAAGAAAGACTACGAAGGTGCGATCGCTACATTCAACCAGATTATTGCAGAAGGTAAGGATTTCGTAGCTGAAGCTTATTCTAAGATTGGTGACTGCTCATTCTTCCCGGCTCAGGAAATCGTAGAAGAAAACTCTAAGCTTTCTATGGACGATCCGAAGTATGCAGCTAACGAAGCTAAGATTAAGGAACTGTACGAAAAAGCACTTCCTTTCTATGAAAAAGCAAAAGAAGCTAAACCAGACAACCGTCAGTTGTGGGGCCAGTACTTGCTGAACATCTACTGGAAGCTTGACAAGGAAAAATACAACGCTCTTGAAAAAGAACTGGGTTACTAATATATAATAAGGTGTACAGACTGCCCGTCTGAGACGAGTGGTTTGTAGACTTTTGATACCCTGAAAAGACTCCTTTGTGTTTTGGATGAAACGCCTTGACGTTTTGCTCAAAACGCAAAGGAGTTTTTCTTTAAACGCCTTTGCGTTTGTTTTCAAATGCACTTGTGTTTGAGGTGTACTGAAAATAGTTGTCAGTTTGAAAATTTATTCCTGACTAAGTT
>SAMEA3387464__coassemble_1755_pt1 | contig 32744 bp, 28 predicted proteins | sample SAMEA3387464__metabat2_high_PE_014 | metagenome-assembled genome bin SAMEA3387464 (sample SAMEA3387464) | Felis catus | biome: Faeces | place: United Kingdom | collected 2012
AAATGGTACAGTCTGACGGCCAAACCGGGCACTTACGACGATAACGACCCGATTGGGGTGCTGGATGTCACGATTTCTTCCAACCTGATTCTGGACGAGATTCTCGGCATCAAGGACTTGCGCTCGGACAAGCGTATCGACTTCGTGGGCGGTATCCGCGGACTGGGTGAATTGAAGAAACGGGTGGACAGCGGCGAAATGAAGATGGCGCTGGCACTCTATCCGGTTTCCATGAAGCAGCTGATGGACATTGCCGATACGGGCAACATCATGCCGCCGAAAACCACGTGGTTTGAACCGAAACTGCGTTCGGGACTGGTGATTCACAAACTGGAATAAGATTTTTCTTCTTTTTTTGTGGATATACTTGCGGGACGGACGGCGAGAAGCAAGCTGAAAAGAAAACGCACTTACGTATTCTGCTAAACGTAAGTGCGTTTTCTTTAAGACTCTTCGGCGTTTGAGTTGGAACGCAAGTGCGTTTGGTTCGAAACGTAAGTGCGTTTTCCGGTAGAATATCTTATTTCGGCAAGGTCACGGGGAAGAGGTCATTCGGGCGGTGTTCGCGCAGAATTACCTGCTTCATCTGGTTCACGAGATCCGGATGCTGGGCAGCCACGTCGTAGTCCTCATGGATGTCTTCTGCCAGGTTGTAGAGGTGAGGAACACCCTTCTTTACCACCATCTTCCAGTCGCCCATGCGGAGACCAATCTGGTCGGTTTCGTGGAACTCCCAGTAGAGGAAGTCGTGTGCCTTCTGAGCTTTGTCATTTCCCAACAGGGTAGGAGCGAAAGAGATGCCGTCGAAACAGTCACCTTCCAGTTTCTTGTTCAGGTACTTCTTGGGGAAACGCTTGTCGCCCACCAGTTCGCAGAAGGTCGGCATGATGTCGTAGAAGGCCAGCTGATGGTCGTTCACCTCACCGGCTTTCACCTTTCCCGGCCAGCGCACGATGAACGGGATGCGGATACCTCCTTCGTAGCACTGGCGTTTCAGGCCGCGCAGCTTGCCGTCGCGTCCGAAGAATGTCGGGTCGGCACCGCCTTCTTCGTGAGGACCGTTGTCACTGCTGAAAATGACGATGGTATTCTCGTCGAGTCCTTTTTCTTTCAGCTTGGCCAGGATTTCGCCCACGTAGGCATCCAGTCGGCTGATCATGCCGGCAAACTGGGCATGTGTGTGCACGCTCTCGTTGTAGCGGGAACCGGCTTGTCCGCCCCAGGTCTTGTCTTCAAAGAACTGTTTCTTATATTTCTTCAGGATGGAGTCGTTGGGCTGTACCAGTTCGGCATGCGGCAGGGTGTACGTCAGGAAGCCGTAGAAAGGCTGTTTGCCGTCCTGCTTGTCGAGCCATTCCAGTGCCTTCTGGTGAATCAGGTCGGCCGAATACTGCGTACGCTTGAAATAGTCTTCGCCGCTCATCGGGTAGCGGATGTTGTCTTCCAGAATCACACGGCTGACGGCCGTATCGCCTGCGGCACGGCTGTAGGAGTTCAGGAAGTTCGGGTAGTAGAGGTGCGCCTGAAACTGGCACATGTAGCCGAAGTATTCGTCCACGCCCCGCTTGTCGGGAGTAGAGGTCGAACCCTCGTAGCCGCCCGCCCATTTGCCGAACATGCCGGTGGTATAGCCGTTCTTCTTCATGATTTCCGGCAGGATGATGTGCTGCGGGTCATACGGCTCCTGTCCGGTCACGGCATATTCCTTGTTCTGTCCGTACCACACCTCGCCCAGCCAGTATTCCTTGTTGCCTCTCACGTGTCCGTGTCCGCTGTGCTGTCCGGTCATGATGGTGGCACGCGACGGGGCACTGACGGGGCTTCCGGCGTATGCCTGCGTAAATCGCATGCCCTCCTGTGCCATCTGGTCGATGCAAGGTGTCTGGATGAAAGGCTGACCGTAGCATCCCAGGTCGCCGTATCCCATGTCGTCGCAGAGAATGAACAAAATATTGGGTTTTTCAGAATCGGGGGTTGCAGCTTGTGCATGAGGTATGGCCAGGGTAGCCAGTCCCATACAGTAGGTTAGTTTTTGTAATTTTTTCATGCCATTAGTTTCTTAAGGGATTAATGCAGGAGCAAAGATACGCTTTCCGGTTTTAAAAATGCGAGAAAAATCATTAAATTTGCCACCTGAAAGAAGAAAAAACGATGCAAGAAGATACCTATAAGACCATTCAGGAAAGCGCGGAAGCCATCTATACCGAGAAGCGCAGCAAGTTCATTGCCATTGCGCTGCCGGTGCGTACGCTCTCCGAAGTGAAGTCCCTTCTGGAAGAGTACCAGAAGAAATATTACGATGCCCGCCACGTGTGTTATGCCTATATGCTGGGTGCGGAACGGAAGGATTTCCGGGCCAACGACAACGGAGAGCCTTCGGGCACGGCCGGAAAGCCCATCCTCGGACAGATTAACTCGCGCGAACTGACCGATGTGCTGGTCATCGTGGTGCGTTATTTCGGCGGTATCAAGCTGGGGACGAGCGGCCTGATTGTGGCCTACCGTATGGCGGCTTCGCTGGCACTGGATGAAGCTCCGGTCATCGAGAAGACGGTGGACGAAGACGTGGCCGTGGCGTTCGAATATCCCTTCATGAACGACATCATGCGCATCGTCAAGGAAGAGTCGCCCGAGATACTGGAACAGTCGTACGACATGGACTGCCTGATGCGTCTGCGCATCCGCAAGTCGATGATGGGAAAGTTGCGTGCGCGACTGGAAAAAGTGGAGACGGCCCGTATCCTGGACGAGTAATTGGAGGAAGTGCCGGAAGTCGTGCTTTCTTTGCAGAAAGTCGCTGGTTTTTTGCATTTTCCTGCGGTTTTTTAGCAAAAATTATTATCTTTGTTCCAACCTTTTATAACCCTTCATTATGAAACGACTGACAGGCTTAATATGCTTCTTGTGTCTCCTTTGCGGTTGCCGGGAGGAAGCAGGCCGTGAGGTGGAACAACCGATGTCGCAACCCATCGTGTCGGAGACGGCATCTCCCGACAGCATGGAGGTGGAAGATATTCTGCCGTTTGAGCGTAAACCGCTGACCGCTGCCGACATCATCTTGGCGAAGGAACTTCTTTTTGACAAATATACCTTGGAGGATGAGTATCCGTATAAGGACACCGTCCGTTCATTCAAATGGGATGCCATACGCAAATGCCTGGCCTTTATCGAGAACCTTCAGTACGATGCCAACCGCTGGGCGATATTCCAGAATTACAAGAATGTGAACCGTGAAGCTCCGCTGGTGCGGAAATACACGCAGAATGTGTACCGGCGCATTGCCGATACGCTGGGAGTGGAACGCTATCAGTCGGTGCCGCTGTATCTTCCTTCGGATACGCTGGTGCCCGAACGCTACGGACGTGACGGGGCGCTGGTGTCTTTCCTGGGTGAGACGGGCAGTTTCTATCGCGTGTCACCGGTCTCCATCGAGGGAGAATGGTGGGTGCCGCGCCGCTACGTCAAGCTCTTGTCCGACAGCACGCGGTTTAACCACGTGGTCGTGGTGGACCGGGGCGACCAGAACATTGCCACCCTGGAACGTCTGGAAGAAGGTACCTGGGCCATCCGCAGCATGAATCCGGCCACTACGGGCATGCACCGTCCGCCGTACGCGCAGGAAACCCCGCTCGGCATGTTTGTGGTGCAGCAGAAAAAGTCGCGCATGGTGTTCCTGAAAGACGGCTCTGCAGCCACCGGAGGCTATGCACCGTATGCCAGCCGCTTTACCAACGGAGCCTATATTCACGGGGTGCCGGTCAACGTGCCTCGCACGGCGATGATTGAATACAGCTGGTCGTTGGGCACCACGCCCCGTTCGCACATGTGTGTGCGCAATGCCACCTCGCATGCCAAGTTTGTGTACGACTGGGCACCGACAGAACGGTCACTGGTGATTGTAATCGAGTGATTTCTATAAAATTAACTCTCTTTACGGAAGAAGAAGGGCGGAAAATCCGTAACTTTGCGGCCGAATATTTTTCAGGTCGTAAAAAGTCATGCAAAATCATATCATCAAATTTTTTCTTTCTGCCATGTTCCTGTCTTTCCCCTGTGCGTATTTCACGGCGGAAGGAGAGTCTGTTCCTACTGAATCCCCCGCAGCAGCGGTCAAGGCGGCCGATGAGGTCGTGTCGCTCTACCATTCCATGCAGTTGGAGGGGGTGGTCAACTGGCGGGCCTTCAAGCAGGCGGTGACGGGATATAACCGCATCAAGAACCGCAAGCGCGACGTGCTGACCCTGATTGACTTTTCCAAGCCTTCCACGGAAAAGCGCCTGTACGTGTTCGACATGAAGCACCGCCGGATGCTGTATTCCTCGGTAGTGTCGCACGGAAAGAACAGCGGTGGAAACTATGCTACCTCTTTTTCCAACGAATACGGCTCCTACAAGAGCTCACTGGGTTTTTACCTGACGGCTTCCACCTATCAGGGACGAAACGGCTATTCGCTCATTCTTGACGGACTGGAGAAAGGGATTAACGACCGGGCCCGCGAACGTGCCATTGTGGTGCACGGGGCCGCCTATGCAGACCCCTCCGTGGCCAGTCGTGGCGGACGGTTGGGACGGAGTTTCGGATGTCCGGCACTGCCTACTTCCGTGTCGCGCCCCATTATAGATGCGATAAAAGGGGGCAGCGTCATGTATATCTATGCCGAAACCCCCTCTTACTTAGCTCAAAGTTTTATTCTCGATACATCGGATGATGTCATCGTAAATCAATGATTTCTGCTTCGGGATACTTGCTTTTGTCGAAACGGAACACCGCGTCGGGCAGATTCACTCCCGTGCGGTACGACGAAATCTGAAACTCTTGTTTCTCTCCGTTCTGCAACTGGATGGCAATGTACACGGGCGAGCTGTTTTCCTTCACGTTCAGTGTGATGCTTTTAATGTCCTGCGAGGTTTTCGGGGTCAGGATAATTTCATGTCCCCGCTTTCCCTGACGGGTCTTTTCGCCCACGTAGCGGTAGTTGAAGCCCTTCTTGTAGGCCGTCAGCAATGCATACGGGTTGACGCTCTGTATTTCCTCCGGAGTGGGGGATGACACGTTCACCTCTTCATTCTGCTCCACGTAGCTCCACTGTGTCTTTCCGTCGAACCAGGTCTTGATGCCTCCGCTCTCCAGACAGAACTTGTTGCCTTTCAGCAACAGCTTTCCTTGTTGTGTACCTCCAAAAGTCAGACTGATGCCGCCGGCTTTCCGGTAGCTGTCCGTCATCTTGCTTAATATGCTTTCAGCTTTTGCATCCTGTTGGGCCACAGCCTGACACAAGGCGACTCCCATCAGCAGGACGAGAAGAAAAATCTTTTTCATACCTGTCACAATCGTTTTTATGGGTTAGAGGGCAGCCCGTTTAATCCTTCAGGCTGCTCATTCTCATTTGTAAATCGTTTTCATCCAGACAAAGCACGTCGCGTGCCTTGCTACCGTTGGCCGGACCTACGATGCCCGCCTTTTCCAGCTGGTCCATGATACGTCCTGCACGGTTGTAGCCGATGGAGAATTTACGCTGAATCAGCGAAGTGGAACCCTGCTGGTGGTAGATGACCAGACGAGCCGCTTCTTCAAAGAGCGGGTCCAGACGGTTCATGTCCACGTCGGCTGCACTGCTGGGTTCTGCATTCTCATCCACGTATTCCGGCAGCATGAAGGCCGTAGGATAACCCTGCTGCTTGCCGATGAATTCCGCGATGCGCTCCACTTCCGGCGTATCGACAAACGCACACTGCACGCGCACGGGGTCGTTTCCTTGCAGGTACAGCATGTCACCCTTACCGATGAGCTGCTGGGCACCCGGACGGTCCAGAATGGTACGTGAGTCCATCATGGAAGCCACACGGAAAGCCACACGTGCCGGGAAGTTGGCCTTGATGGTACCCGTAATGATGTTCGTGGTCGGACGCTGGGTAGCGATGATGGCGTGGATACCCACCGCACGGGCCAGCTGGGCAATACGGCAGATAGGCAGTTCCACCTCCTTGCCGGCCGTCATAATCAGGTCGCCGAACTCATCAATGATGATGACGATGTAAGGCAGGAAGCGGTGACCGTTCTCCGGATTCAGCTGGCGGTTGATAAACTTCGCGTTATATTCCTTGATGTTACGGCATCCCGCGTTCTGCAAGAGCTTGTAACGGTTGTCCATTTCCACACACAGCGAGTTCAGTGTCTGTACCACCTTCGTCACGTCGGTGATGATGGCATCCTCTCCGTCGGGCAACTTGGCCAGGAAGTGACGCTCAATCGGTGCGTAGATGGCAAATTCCACCTTCTTCGGGTCGATGATGACGAACTTCAGTTCACTGGGGTGCTTCTTGTAGAGCAGGGAGGTCACGATGGCATTCAGTCCCACAGACTTACCTTGACCTGTCGCACCGGCCACCAGCATGTGGGGCGCTTTGGCCAGATCCACCATGAACACCTCGTTGGTAATGGTCTTTCCGAGTGCCACCGGCAAGTCGAACGTGGTTTCCTGGAACTTCTTGCTGGTCAGGATGGAACTCATGGGCACGATGTGCGGGTTTGCGTTCGGCACCTCGATACCGATGGTACCCTTGCCCGGAATCGGTGCGATGATACGGATACCCAGTGCCGAAAGACTCAGGGCGATGTCGTCTTCCAGGTTACGGATTTTCGAGATACGTACCCCTTCTGCCGGCGTAATTTCATATAAGGTAATGGTCGGACCCACACTGGCCTTGATGGAACTGATTTCAATGCCGAAACTGCGCAGCACCTTGATGATGCGGTTCTTGTTGGCATTCTGTTCCTCCATGTCGATGTCCGGATCGTCGTTCTGATACGTATTCAGCAAATCGAGGGTAGGGAAGCGGTAAAACTCCAGGTCCAGACGCGGGTTGTACGGTTGCGACACGTCTCCACGGTAAGCCTGATCCTCTTCCTTGGTATCGTTGCTGACCTCAAATGCCGGCTCCTCTTCTTCCTTGTCGAAGTCTTCCTCCACCAGGGCCGGCTTCACCTCAAAAGGGTGCTTCTTCTCATCCTCTTCCTCGGTATCAAGGGGCAGGTCGATGACGCGCTCCGGTGCCGGTTCCTCTTTCACAATCACCTTCTCCGGTTCCTCCTTTACAGGTTCAGCCGCTTTCTCCGGTTCTTCCTGCGGAGTTTCTTCCTCCTCTTTCTGTTTCGGTTTCCGGTGCGTCCAGCTCTTCCAGAAACTTTCTTTCTTTTCCTTCTTATCCGATTCGTCCTCCGCAACGGTCGCTTCCGCTTCGTCCACTACCGGCTTTCGGAATGTTGGTTCCGGCTGGGGAGTTACTTCCTCTGCCATGGCTGCGTTATTGCCCTTTTGCGGATGAAGTGCCTTTCTCACCACGCCCATGGTCTGTCGGGTCAGTGCCACGCCGAACAGTATGGCCGTAGCCAGCAGCACCAGAATCAATCCCAGTGCACCGATTTGCGAGCGAATCCACAGGCTCACGTTATAGCCATGCAGTCCCCCCGGATAAATATAAGAATCTTCCAGCAGTCCCCCGAATGCAAATCCCAGGGTGATAGAGAGCCACACCATCACCGTGGCACAGCCTAAGAACCAGTAACGGATGCGGAATTCATACGCCTTCATCAGCTTCATGCCGGCCACCACTAAGAAGATGATGATGCAGTAAGCCGAAAACCCGAAGCAGTCGTTAATCAGGTATTGTGCCAGCTGCGCTCCCCGTGCTCCGGCATAGTTCTGTATGCGGTTGCTCGTTTCCAGCAGTTCCGACGGGTTGGGATGCGACAGAATACTCTGGTCATTTCCTCCCGTAAAGAAGAACGAGCTGAAAGCCAGCAGCAAGTACACGCCAAAGATTACAAAAAGCAGTCCGATGACGAACCCCGTAGTTTCACTTTTAAGAATAGTCCATGTTTTTCCGGCCATGGCAGCCGCTTTTCCACTTTTGCTTGTATCTGTTTTTTGGGTTTGCATGATGATTCGAATTAGCTAAACATACGTGCAAATGTACGAATAAAACTAGAACTGAGAAATTTTTTTTGTACCTTTGCGTCTCAATTAGCATGATTATGGAAGAAAAAAAATCTCAAGTAATATTCGATAAAAATGCGGTCGAGTTCGTGACAGTGGCTGCCGAGTTCTGTGGATTCCTGGAGCGTGTTTCCGATATGCGCTGTCGGGATTTCGTCGACAAGTCCCTGAAACTCCTTCCCCTTTTATACCTGAAGGCTTCGCTGCTTCCTGCTTGCGAGCGGATGGAAGAAGCTGATCCGGAAACCTTCGTGACCGAGACCGATTACGAAGTGCTTCGCGGTTCCATTGCCTCCCTGTTGGGCGAATACGATGACTACCTCGAAGTGTTCCTCGATGACATGGCCTATAGTGATACTCCCATTCATCAGAACATCTCCGAAAGCCTGGCCGACATTTACCAGCCTGTTAAGGATTTTATCTGCGTGTTCCAGTTGGGCCTGAAGCACACCATGAACGATTCTCTGGCCATCTGCCGTGAACTCTTTGCCGAGTTCTGGGGTCAGCGCCTGGTCAATGTGATGCGTGCCCTTCACGATGTGAAGTACCGCCAGCTGGCACACGGCAGCCAGGAGGAGGAAGATTCTGCACTCTACGAAGACAACTGCACCGAAGAAGAACTCTACGAAGGCCTTGACATGGGCGACGACGAATAACCCTAAACCCGTAAACTGAATGGTAGAACTACAGAGTAAAATAGATAAGAAAATCGTTGCGGAGTTACCTAAGGTTTCTTTCCCCGGTCGCATCTTCGTAATCTACACCGAGGCCGAAGCCCGCAAGGCCATTGATTACCTCAATACCCATGTACTGGTGGGAGTGGATACCGAAACACGTCCTTCATTCCGGAAGGGAGCCGTCAACAAGGTGGCCCTCTTGCAGGTCTCTACTTACGACACCTGCTTCCTGTTCCGTCTGAATCACCTCGGGCTGCCGGACTTCCTGGAAGAGTTCCTTCAGAACAACGTGCTCAAGATCGGCCTGTCGCTGAAAGACGATTTCGCCATGCTCCGCCGCCGCAACAAGAAAGACCCGCGCATGGGCAACTGGGTGGAACTGCAGGACTACGTAGCCTCTTTCGGCATCGAGGAAAAGAGCCTCCAGAAAATCTATGCCCTCCTTTTTCAGGAAAAGATTTCCAAGAGCCAGCGCCTGTCCAACTGGGAGGCCGACACCCTGACCGAGGCACAGCAGCTTTATGCCGCCACCGATGCCTGGGCCTGCGTACGCATCTACCAGTACCTGGAAGAACTTCGCCTTTCGGGCAAGTACCGCGTGATACGCACGGAAGCCCCTGAACACATTCTCGAAGATTAATCACTTAAACCATACAAATGAGCTATAAGAAAGTATTTCTCAAACCCGGAAAGGAAGAATCGCTCAAGCGTTTTCATCCCTGGGTCTTTTCCGGCGCCATCGCCCGCGTGGAAGGAGAGCCGGAAGAAGGTGAAGTAGTAGATGTCTACACCTCCAAGAAAGAATTCATTGCCTGCGGACATTTCCAGATTGGCAGCATCGCCGTGCGTGTGCTTTCCTTCCGTCAGGAACCCATCGACCATGCGTTCTGGGTACGCCGCCTGCAGGTGGCCAAAGACCTCCGCTGTGCCTTGGGCGTGCTGGGCAATCCTCAGAACAATACCTACCGTCTGGTACACGGCGAGGGCGATAACCTGCCCGGACTGATTATCGACGTGTACGACCATACCGCCGTGATGCAGGCACACTCTGCCGGCATGCACCTCGACCGTATGGCGGTGGCCGAAGCCCTCGAAGAAGTGATGGGCGACGTTATCCAGCACATCTATTATAAATCAGAAACCACGCTGCCCTTCAAGGCCGACCTGCTGGCTACTGAAAACGGCTTCCTTAAAGGCGGAAGTCCGGAGAACGTGGCCATGGAGAACGGACTGAAGTTCCACGTAGACTGGCTCAAGGGACAGAAGACCGGTTTCTTCGTCGACCAGCGTGAGAACCGTGCCCTGCTGGAACGCTATGCCAAGGGCCGTAACGTGCTCAATATGTTCTGCTACACCGGCGGCTTCTCGTTCTATGCCATGAGGGGAGGGGCCAACCTCGTTCACTCGGTAGACAGCTCTGCCAAAGCCATCGACCTGACCAACGAGAACGTATCTCTCAACTTCCCCGGCGATACCCGTCACCAGGCTTTTGCGGAAGATGCCTTCAAGTTCCTCGACCGCATGGGCGACCAGTACGACCTGATTATCCTCGACCCGCCGGCCTTTGCCAAGCATCGCGATGCCCTGCGCAATGCCCTTCGCGGTTACACCAAACTGAATGCCAAGGCCTTCGAAAAGATACGTCCGGGCGGCATCCTCTTCACCTTCTCCTGTTCGCAGGTGGTGAACAAGCAGGACTTCCGTAACGCCGTGTTTACTGCCGCTGCACAGAGCGGACGCAGCGTGCGCATCCTTCACCAGCTCACCCAGCCGGGCGACCATCCGGTCAACATCTACCATCCGGAAGGCGAATACCTCAAGGGACTGGTGCTTTACGTAGAATAACCCTCCTGAAAAGAGCTAAAATAAAAGAAGCTGTTTCACACTGCCGGAATGCTCCGTGCGTGAAACAGCTTCTTTCGTATCTTCTCCGGACGTGTCTCATCCGAACAGCTTGCCAAACAAGCCCTGTCTTTTTTTCTTCTCCTGTTTCCGGCGTTCGATGCCCTCTTCCAGCCTGTCATCCAGCGTTTCGGCCACCAGATCCGCAATTTTCAGGTGATAATGTATCAGGCGGTAAATACTTCCCCAGTCGAGCATCCCCCCCAGGTTGCGGTCGTCAATGAACACATCCGCCTTCAGCTTCCGCGAGAAGTGCTGATGCGCCTCCTGCTCCTCCGGATAGTTCGTATTGACCGCATAAAATTCCACTCCATGCTGTCGGCAGAAATCCACGGCCTCTTCCAGCAGCTTGTCCTCTCTTACAGTCCACAAAATCAGCCGGTGCCCCTCTTTTTGCAGCATTTTCAGTGTGTCAAAGGCAAAAGGCTTTTCCCGTCCGATTTCCGGATAGCGGTGTTCCACAATAGTACCGTCAAAGTCAACAGCTATGATCATATCTAAATTCGTTTAAAAAGTTACGTAAAAAAGGTTAGTTTGCAAATGTAAGAGAAAGAATAAAAAAAGAAATCGCCGCATCCCCTTTTTCAAGGAAGTGCAGCGATTTCCTATGATTTTAGTGTTTTTTTTATTTTGCCATGCGGATGATAGCGGCGCGGCTCAGACGCGGATTTTCGCGGAACATGGTGTCAACACCACCCTTGTATTCCATTGTCAGCAGATCCTTGTTTACACCATATTTATCTACCAGTGTATTGTATACAGCTTCTGCTCTCAGCTTGCTCAGGCGTTCGTTGAATTCAGCCGAACCAGTCTGCTTGTCAGCATATCCTGTGATGATGAATTTGTTTTCAGGATATTTCTTGATCAGGTTTGCATAAGCTTCCAGGTTCACTGCTTCTTTTTCGCTCAGGTAAGCCTTGTTGATGTCGAAGAACGCTACATATTCAGTTGCATCCGGCAGCTTGTTGCTAGCCTTGGTTTCAGTTACAACCGGCTGGTTACGTTTTTCTTCTTCCAGTGCATTTACGCGGTTTCTCAAGCTGGCATTTTCTTCGTTCATGCTCTTAAGCTGATTCTGTACAGCCTGCATTTCAGCAGCCGAGATACCGGTACCCTTAGTCCAGTCTCTGCGGTTGAAGCGGTAAGTTGCACCTACCATGATGGCTGCAGAACCTTCCATATTCTTTCCGCCACGGATACCGTCCATCACGTCGTTGTTGATGTTTCCTTTCAATTCTAGGTTCAAGTCCCAAGCCTTGTTCAAACGGAAACGGTTGATGAATCCGATACCTCCTGACAATTCGTTTTCGTTATTGTCGATACCGCGCAGGTAACCGATGCTCACGTAAGGTATTGCATTGTACAATCTGTCTTCACGGTAGCCGCAGAACAGGTTGGTGAAGTTCAGCATTACGTCACCGTGCAAGTGGAGGATTCCGAATTTGGTGCGATACAAGTCGGTATCTACACGTTTGTAGGCAAATCCTTCATTCTCAAGTGAGTAACCTTTGGCCTGGTAGCCGCCGAATCCCAGTCTCAATCCGATGCCCGGAGTGAACCATTTTCCTACGTTGATTTCAAATGTCGGAGTAATCAGCTTGCCGGCTTTTCCTTTAGAAAAGTTATCACCTATATACATCTGTGTACCTACATTGGCTCCAATAAATAAGTTGTCGCCAAACATGTTGGTTTGTACAGTGTATTTTTCAATCTTCTCTGCGTTGCTGTTTTGCTTCGTGTTTTGCGCCATTGCACCTACACCTGTCATCAGTGCAATAGCCAGAATGTAAATTCTACTATTCATATTCATGTAATTAATAATTCTGCTTCAAAGATAATACAATATTTCAAATTCAGATAAGGATTGATAAAATATATATATCAGAATGTGTGAGGTTTAGTAGAAAAACTGCCTAAAAGTATAGGCTTACGCCTAAATTCGCATACGGAAGGAGTGAAATTTCTTTTTCCGTCAAGGTTCTGGCTCCCGGGATGATGGCACCCTTGTAGGCCCTGAGGATTTCTTCCGCAAAGACACCCCATTGGTCATTTATCCGTACGGTTTCTTTCAGTCCGGCCTGTACGCCGAAATAGTCCTTTTGTGCCGTTCCGTGGTGCGTGTACAAGATACCCGCTAGGCCTTCCACCGTAAAGATTCTTTCCGGGTTATACGTTGCGGCCAGGCTACTCAGGTCTACCAGGTAGTCCGCTCCGAGGGTAAAGGGATATACATGCTTACTCACGTTATAGGGATAATGTGCCATTTCGATGTATCCTCTAACCGATGAGTATTTGCTCCATCTTCTTCCGTACCCCACATAGAATTGCTGTCCCAGGTGCTTCATCAGGGCTTTCAGCTGCTGGTCTCCGGTGCGCATCGGGTAATTTGCCCCCATGCCGACCGATACAAAGTTATAGGGCTCAAACAGGTATTGGTGACGGGTAATACATTCTTCACGTCTTCTGTACTGCACCCCCATTTCTATGCTCAGGTTCTGCATGCGGCGTTTGCTGCTCGTTCCGTGCAAGAAATTTTGCGTATAGCTGTTCTTGCTCCAGCGTGCCTGCCCGAATACGCCGATGTGGTCGTTTACGGCATACACCAGCTGTCCTCCGAGTGTCGGTCCCGTGAAAGGTCTGACTTTGCGGGCATAAGTCGCTCCCCGGTGTGCCACGAATCCGGCTTCCGCACCTCCCATCAGGTTTACTTCCAGTCGGGGGTCAGTCACCCGGTCGTCGAACAGACGGTTCAGGTTGACCATACCTTCCAGTCGTATACCTCCGTAAGCTTCTTTCCTTTTTCCCCTTCCTTGATCAGGGAGGGTATTATGTATTCCAGCGAATAAGGTTCCCCTAACTCCGAAGGGCAGGAGCCATTTTCCCATGCTGATACCCATTACGGGACCTACGGGTTCCAGTACCCCGTTCATTACCGGTGATTTACGAATTCTGCCTGAGTAGTCTCCTTGAATACCTGCATAAATTTCGTAGAACAGGTTGTCCAGTGCGCCGGAGTTGGCAGAAGGGCCGGACACCTTGTGCAGGTTGGTAAATCGGTAAGTCAGTCCGGCCATCGCCTGGGCACCGATGTCATATCTCTTCTGTGACTCCAGCCCGTTGATGCCGTCGGTAAAAAGATTCACCCTCGGTTCCAGAAACAGGTCCAGGTGGTTGTGCAGATGGTAGTTCACGTGCAGTCCGCCGTGTATGCCTCCAGCCACGAAACGTTCCTTTGAAACCTTGTTTTTCGTCCCGTAGATGCCGATACCCACTACCGTTTCCAGGTCCCATCGCAGGTCATCCTTGTAGCCCCTCAGGTAATCCAGTATCCGGAACATGTGCGCTATTTCCACGCCGCCTCTTCCAATCTGTTCGTTCACCGCCCCTTCTACGGCCAGACGGTAACTGTTGAACGAGGTCACATCCTTTGTGAAGGCGATACCGAATTCTTTGGAGTAGGGGCCTGCCGCTCCGCCTCCCAGTTTTCCGGCACCAGCATAAATCGACAAGGAAGAATTCCATCCCCTGGCCTTGGGGTCAATCACCCTTCCGGCAGGGATATACCTTTTCTGTCTCACATAATCCATCGCGTTGAAAAAGCCGGTTTTTACCGAATCGGCTGTGGCATCCTGTGCGAGGATGGTTTCCGTTCCGCCCATCCACAAATAGCCGAGGGCAGCTATATATAAAGTCTTTCTGTTTATTTTCATGATTACTGATTCTTATACATCTCCAACGCCGTTTCCACAATCTCTTTCGTGAATTCACCGTCGTTCTGGGCAGTGACAATCATCTTCTGGTCCAGGTTGAAACATCTCACCAGATACAGAGCCGCTTCCGTCAGCCCTATGTCTCCCTTTCTGGCTTCTGTCACCGCCTTCAGGTACCATTTCACCGGATTCTCGTCCACCATCTGTTCCAGCACCTTTTCCGCCTGTGCGTTTCCCTGCGGCGTTTCCAGTGCCAGGTTCATCACCGCCTCGTTCTGAACGGACGACTGGCAGATGGTGCGGAAGGTCTCTGCGGCTCGCTGCGTTTCTTCAGGCGTATTCCCTCCCTGGAAATAGCCGCCCATGGCCCATGCGTATGCCTTCACCAGGTCAAATTCCTTGTAATCCTCCGGAATCAGCTTGGCCATGACACTGGCATTCTCAAAGTCACCCGCTTTGATGTACATGCACAGCTGGTTCACCACCACCTCAATCGGGTTGATAATCTCCGTTCTTCCCGTATCCATGTTTTTCCTTTCATAGTTCACGGTAAAGATGGTACGGTCTATCAGCGGTTCCAGTATCCGCGTGTCGGTCACATCCTTTTCCAGGTACAGCTTGGCCAGCGTGTTTCCGGCCAACACCCATGGACGCTTCATGCTCAGCGATTCCTCGTATGCCTTGCGTGCCACTGCTTCCTTTTCCTGACTGTCCTTCAGCAATTGCAGCAGCTTCCAGTATTCATACCGGGTGTACATCCCGTCCAGTCCCTTTCTCCGGTAAGCCGCCATCACCTCCTTGTCGGTCGGTTCCCGGTAGATGTCATAGCGGCACAGGTACTTCACTTGTCTCAGCTGCTCCAGGTAAGGCACAATCACCGTACGGTAGTCCTTGGAGGCCTTGATTCGCTGTCCCTGCCGGTTCATCTGGTCGGGCAGTTCTCTTACAACCTTTCTGATGAAACCGGCCGTTTCCATCAGGCTGTCCTTCTCCAGCAATTCGGCCACCTCGTTCCATGAAGCCACTTCCGCCTGCGGGTTCTGATACACGCGTTCGGCTACCGCATGGGGGAGTACCCCGATAACCTCCTGCTGAATCCGCTGCATACGTTTCTGGGCCAGCTGCAGGTTTTGCTGGTAATATCCTTCCGGCGATGCCTTGCCGATGACGTGAAACTCTTTCAGCAGGGCGCCGGGCTCGTTCAGAATCAGGTTCAGTTTCTGCCGTATTCCGGCAAGGCTCTCCTGGTTCTTCGGGTCGTCCGTCAGCCGGTCCGAGTTGATTTCAAAGTTGAGCTCCACCTGGTCCTCCGTGTCAAACTTCTCTACCTGTGCCTTCTCCGGATATTTTTGGAAATCCATATCCAAGGCTATCAGGTCATATTGCAGAAATTTCAGGGGGCGCTTGTTCTCGCATGTATTAATCTGATACGTCTTTCTGAACGGAACATTGTTGTAGTCCTCTATACAGAAGTCCGCATAGCAGCTGTAATTCACGTTCGGGTCGGGCACCGTCACCGTGTCTTGCCATTCAATCACCATCCGCTCATTCACCAGTGGCCGTGATTGGATATAAGGCTCCAGAGCATCCCTTTTCAGGTCGTACCCCATTCGTCGGGTCTGGGTCAGGTGATATTCTTTGCCGTCGTATACCAGCGGCCTCAGGAAAGCCACCGTGTCGTTGGTCGCACAGTTCAGTACATACGGCTGCACAATCAGGCGCGAATACTTGTTACCCTCTCCATGCGGAACCAGGAACGTATTATAAGGATAAAAACGGTTACCTATCAGTCGGCTGGCCTTCGGTTCCGGCTGAATCTGCTTCAGTTCTCCCGTTACCACTACCTCCTTCAGATAGATACCGTCATCCACTTCTACGTCTATTTTCATGCGGTTGCTCACCTTTTCCAGAATGGCCTTGTTCAGGCCGGCTTTGAACACCAGTGCCCCGTTGTCCGGCACCAGAATCTCGTAATACCCGTTGGCATCCGTTTCCGCCCTTTCATCTTCGTTCATGAACAGTGCGAAATTGGTATTATCCTTGTCCAGGCTGTTCTTCAGGTCCTTCGCGGCCGCCACCGTCTTGCAGCTATATACATAGACCACGCTTCCCGAGAACGGAACCTTCTTTTTCTTGTCCGCAATGTTGTAAACCGTGCCGCTCACCTTGATCATTCGCTGCGCCCATCCGCTTGCGGGGACAGCAGTCAGCAGCATCGTAACCAGTACATATTTCCCGATGCGGCTTATTCTTTTCCTATTCATACGCTTCAGCTTCTTAGAATAAATAGCAGCATGACACCGCGACTTCTGTCGGCACACACTTCACTCCGTTTGCATTATACTCTTCTTTTTTCAGGTATGTACCCTCCGGATATTTCTTCTCCCTATACCACAGGGCACCTACTCCGGCCGAGAATTCCAGGTTGAACCGTTTGCTCAGCGGCCAGGCATAGCCGTATGTCAGTCCCGGTCCTGCAGCTTCTCCCTGGTGCGCCTTTCCCTTGTGCACCACCGTATACCTTAGTCCGCTTACAGATAAGCCGATGAACGAGCGCGCCATCGGCCTCCCAGAAATCCAATACCTGAACTCCGCCTGTGCCCCTTTCAACTGGGCATCCAGCGGCGCCTTGTCCAGTCCGTAAAACACAGTTCCTTCCAGGCTGAATTTGGAAGCTGTCACCAGCTCCATTGAAATGTTCGGCATCAGGTTCCCCCACAGCAGCGCGTTCGTTTTTACCGTAGCCAGCTGTGCATGAGCCATGCCGCAACCGGCCACCCATGCTCCCAGGTAGATACCCCGCCTTAAAAAATGATTCATAAAACTTTGGTTAAAAATAAATTCTCATTAAGTCCTAGTATGCGTTCTTTTCCCCGTGTATGGCGTTCGCCACCGTTTTATAGATGATAAACAAATCCAGACCGAAGCTCCAGTGTTCGATATACCATATATCTCCACGGATACGTCCTTCCATATCCTTCAGCTCCTTGGTCTCTCCGCGATAGCCCGTCACCTGGCTCCAGCCCGTGATACCCGGCTTCACGAAGTGTCTCACCATATACTTGTTAATCAGTTTCGAATATTCCTCCGTGTGTTTCAGCATGTGCGGTCGGGGACCTACCACGCTCATGTCGCCCAGCAGTACATTGATAAACTGCGGCAGTTCGTCGATGCTTGTTTTTCGCATGATGTTTCCCCAGCGTGTCTTGCGCGGGTCATCCTTGGTAGCCTGCAGCGAGTCGGCCTGTGTGTTCACCCTCATGCTTCGGAACTTATAGCAGTAGAACTCCTTGTCGTTCAGCCCGTTTCGTTTCTGCTTGAAGAACACTGGTCCCGGCATGGTCAGTTTGGTGATAATGGTCACAATAAGCAGGATAATCGGGAAGAGCGTACACAGAAACAGCAGCGAGAACACGATGTCGAACGCCCGTTTCAGCATCTTGTTGCCCGTCCGGCTCAGCGGGTCCGGTCGCAGGCTCAGGAAAGGCACGTTGCCCACCATGTTAAAGTATACACGGTTCTGCAGGTAGTTGTAAATGTTCGGCACACTGTAGAAATGCACCAGATTGTTTTCGCAGTAATTAATCAGCGAGCGGATAATGACATGTTCCTTCGAAGGCAGACAGCAGAACAGGTAATGCGTATTTCCGTTCTTTTCCAGGTATTCTTTCACGTCCTGGGGTTTTCCCAGGTACGGACATTCCTGTGGAAATTTCGGGTTCGGCTCAAAATCGAAATACCCCTTTACCCTGAATCCGGTCCAGTCCTGGTTGGTCAGTTCATGATACAGCTCGCGGTTGTTTTCCGAACTACCCACCAGCACCACATAGCGCAGGTTACCACCTTTCGAACGGTATCTTTTCAACCCCCATCGCATGAGGATACGGAATACAGACAGCGAAATAAACAGCAGCCCTAAAAAAGTCAGGTAGAAATACGACCAGGCATCCATAAATCGTCCCAGCTCCAGCACTACCCCCGACAATACTCCGAAGCAGATTGTACTTCTCAATACCTTACCCAGAATCTGGTAGGCATATACCTTACGCCGGTAAAGTACCACGCCAATCTGCATGGCCGATACGAAGTAGCAAAGCATTACTGTCAGTATGACCTGCAGGTGCGGTGCCTGCAGAATCTTGTGCCATGGCGTATCTTCCGTAGTGAGAAACAACAGATAGAACAATCCACCCGTAATAAGCGTTTCACAAGTAACGATAAAAAAGCTTACCCAACTGTTATAGGCGTCATATTTTGTTCTCATGCGCTATGTTTTTTATTAGTGTTTCAACCCCTGATTTGCTAGTCACATTTCTCTAAAGATATTCCAGATAAACAACGTGTTTCCGATAATGTATCGGCGCCACATCCGTTTCGGTTCTTTCAGCAGTCTGTACAACCATTCCAGACTATGTTCCTGCCACCACAGAGGAGCCCGTTCCATGGTGCCGGCAAAAAAGTCGAACACCGCACCGATGGTGCCGCAATGACAGTGAATGTCCAGTTCATTCCAATGGCGGTATGCCCACTTCTCCTGTTTGGGAGCCGTCATACCAATCCACAACAAGTCCGGATTAGCCCGGTTGATGGCTTCGATGATTGCCCGGTTCTCTTCCTCCGAGAATTCCGGCTTGTAGGGTGGGGAGTACGTTTCAATCCGGATGTTCGGGTAGACTGTTTTCGCTTTTTCCCGAATCAGCTTCAGTACCTTTTCGCTGCTTCCCATGAAGAAACAAGTACCTCCCTTCTGGTTCAGCCGTTCCATCTCCATGGCAAACAAGTCCCATCCGGCAATACGTTCTGTCGGCTGGCTTTTCGCTTTCAATTTCCGGCAAGCCATCACGATGCTTGCTCCGTCGGGAATCAGTGCATCTCCTTTCATCAGCGCTTCGGCAAAGAACGCATCCTTCAGAGCCGTATTATAGGAGTGCGCATTGATGGTATTGATTAACAGTTTCCCTTCCGGAAGAGCCTCCAGCTCTTTCTTCGATTCAACGATTTTTATATCTTTTAGTTTCAGCATACGTTTGTGTGCGTTTATATGGATAATCCGTTGCTTGTGTACGATAATGTGACAAAATCATTACGATAGTTTTCTGTATCTTGCTGCGAATCCCCAGATTTCCATAAAGCAAATCAGCGGTACGATAAATCCCACTGCCATGGAAATACGGTCGGCTATAAGCCCCATTAACAAGGGAGCCACTGCTCCTCCTACAATCGACATAATCAGATAAGAAGAAGCCTGTTTGGTTTGTGTGCCAACGTGGCGCAAAGATAAGGAAAAAATAGTAGGAAACATAATCGATTCACATAAAAAGCACAGTAACAGGAAATACCATCCTGCTCCGCCCGGCATCAGAATGACTGCCGCCATGCATACACAAGCACCAGCCGCACAAACGGCCAGCACTTTTTCCCCCTTCACGAAGCGCATCAGCCAGCTTCCGCCCATGCGTCCGGCCATGAACAGTCCCATGCCGCCGAACGACAGCCATACCGAAGCCTCCTGTGCCGAAACACCTGCATTTTCGGTGGCGTAGTTGATGAAAAAACTGTTGATGCCCGTCTGTGCAGCCACGTAAAGGAAAAGCGACAGCAGTCCCACCGTGAACGAGGTCGTTCTCCACAGCGATTTTCCGCTCGCTTCAGCCTGTTCGCTTTCTGCTTCCCGGCCTATTTCCGGCAGTTTCACCCGCGAAAAGAGGATGGCGATGCACAGCACCACCGTACCCAGCACCGCGTAAGGAGTAGTCACGTCACCTCCTCCGGCAAAGAGGAAGAAACCTCCCGCCAGCGGACCGCAAATCCAGCCCAGCCCGTTGAACGACTGCGCCAGGTTGATGCGCCGCTCACTGCCTTCCGGTTCACCCAGCACCGTGACATACGGGTTCGAGGCCGTTTCCAGGCAGGTCAGTCCGCAACCGATGACGAACAGCGCCAGCAGGAAAAACTCAAACGACTGAATCCGTCCTCCCGGAATGAACAGCAACGCCCCGATGCCATACAGCACCAGGCCCGTCAGCACCCCCGTGCGGTAGCCGAAGCGGCGGATAATCCGTCCCGCCGGCAGCGCCATGATAAAATACCCTCCGTACACCACCGCCTGAATCAAGGCCGAGCGCGTGCGGGTAATCTCCAGTGTATCTTGAAAATGTTTGTTCAGCACATCCAGAATACTGTGTGCCACTCCCCACAGAAAAAAGAGGGAAGTAATCAAAATAAAAGGAACCAGGAAACTCTTTCCGTCCCTGGTTCTTACTAATCCAATCTTTTCCATCTCAGCTTCTACTGATTTCCAGTCCCTTGTTCGATAAGCTCATCTCCACGAAGCGCGCCCGTTCGTTCGGACGTTCCTCTGTCAGAATCCGGCGGATACGCACGGCCGCATCCGGATCTTTGGCCACCATGTACAAGTAACCACCCCCACCGGCACCCGGCAACTTGTATCCCAGGCAGAGGTCGTCAATCCGTTCCGTCAGCGCCTGCACGGCCGGCGGGTTCGTACCCTCATCCAGCCGCTGGTTCTGCATCCACGTCTTCCGTATCAGTCGTCCCGTCTCCTCAAAGTCATTCCGCAGGATGGCGTCGTACATGTCCATGGCGTGGCCCTTCATCTGTTCCAGCAGGTGCAGGTGACGGTTCGAGTTCAGGAACATCCCCTTCACAATCTCTGCCAGGATGCCCTTGGCCGTGCGTGTGATGCCCGTGTAATACAGTAGGTGACACTTGCGGTACTCGTCGCTCGTGAACAGGTAGTCCGGCAGCCAGCGCACCTTCGGCTCCTGGTGCCATCCCGGCTGCGTCTGTAGCAGCTTCACCCCGTGCAGCACACCTCCGTACTGATCCTGCCAGCCGCCCCCTGTGGTGAGCAACTGTTCCAGCACCAGCGTACGGCTGCCGATGCCCTGCTTGTCCCAGTTCAGGCCGCAGAAATCATTCAGCGCTCCTAATACCGTAGCTGCCAGAATGGAGCTGGTACCCAGTCCCGAACCTGCCGGAATGGCCGACAGCAACGTTACTTCGATACCCGTGCCGAACGCCTTCAGCTGTGCTTCCAGCGAAGCAAACCGTTCTGTGGAGAAATCCGGATGGAACCCCGCCAGCACCAGTGCCGCTTTCGGAATGGAGAACGGCGAGCCCACCTTGCGGTAATCCTGCAACTCCTCGTAGGTGGAAACCACCTCCATGGCTCCCAGGTCAATCGAGCGCAGCGTAATGCGGTACTCCTTCGACGGTTTTACATACACCTGCAGCGGCGGCTGTCCGTTCAGTTCAATAGCCAGGTTCACCACATTTCCGCCCTCCATCAGGCTGTAGGGTGGGGTATCCGTCCATCCCCCTGCTATGTCGATACGCACCGGGCTGCGTCCCCACACAATCTGGTCCGCATACACCGACAACTTCGGCTGCTGACGGTAATCCATTGTGCTGGTCAGTCCCTGACGCATCAGGCCGAACGCCCGTGCCTCCAGTTCCTTCGCTTCCGGATTCCCTTCCAGCTCGCGCACCTTCGCACGGAACATCGCGTCGTTAATCCGCTTCAGCAGGGGAGACCCCTCCGGCAGCTCCTCCGGCAGGGCGATGCCCCCTTTGGCAAACGCTTCCGCTGCCTCCTGAAGGTCCACCTGATAGAACACGCTCCGTTCCTGGTTCTTGGCCAGCAGGCTCCAGTTCTCCTTGCGGAACACCTCCCGCTGGGCGAACAGCCGTCGCAGGTTGGCATACGCCGAAATCTCGTCGGCCGATACCTTCCGTGCCTTCTGCCAGATAGCCCGCCCGGCTTCATCCTGTCCGCCGTCCGTCATCCATTGCAGCACCGTGCCCAAATCCTCTATCGAATCCGTCACCGGGAAAATCGCAGCCGACTGCAAGTCCTCACAGCCCCGAATCTCGTCCGCTGTCAGACCTCTTTCCGCCAGCCATTCCGTCACCGGACGACTCAGATATGCCGTAGAAGCCTCCTTCAGGCTCCCCTTGAATTTATCGTTAAACCCGTACGGACGTGCGGCAAACTCCCGTTCGCCCATCGGCACCACGTCGATGCACACCCCTTCGGGCACGTTCAGCGTCCAGTCGTTGCGCGGCACCCCCGTGATGATGTTCCGGCTGTGCAGCGTCCAGCTCCTGCCCACGTGGCTGTTTTCCACCCACACCTCCGCGTTGTCTGCCGTCAGCGGAAACTCCATCTCCGCATTCTGCACGAACACCGCCGGATGCGGTTTCACCTTGTGGTGCATAATCGCCCGCTGGTCCGTCACGCAGTTCTGCACCGCCAGCGTCGACGAAATCATCTCCCGGCTCGTACCGTAGTGGTGGAACTCACCGCCCGGCAGTGGCAGGATAGCCACCTTCAGGCTGTTCAGCTCCTCATCCACGATGCGCGGATGCGCCCCCAGTGCCAGTCCGAACTCCGAATACATGTCGTAGAACTTCACGCCCCCGTCCTTGTCGGTAGAACGTTTCACCATCAGCTCGATGGCGCGGTCGCTCAGCAGCCAGATACCGATGTCCATCAGGAACAGGTAATCCTGCATCAGCCCCGCCATTTCCTCCACGCTCGGCTTCTGCAGCATGAAGTCCAGCTTCTCCGGTTCCTTCCGCGACGACACGAATACCCCGTGGTTCTTCGCCAGTTCCGGGTCCACCCACAATCCGTAGCACACCACGTCCACATCCGGAATCTCCTGCAGCGGCTGGGTAGCCCGGATGTACACGTCGCCGCTCGCAATCAGCGTGCGCAGTCCTTCCGGCGCCCGCTCCATGATTTCCTCATACAGCGGCAGCTGCAGCGACAGCAAGTCCTGTGTAAGCTTCTGTCCCCGTGCCCAGCGGAACACCGGAATCGGCGTCAGCACCTTGCCCGACGGCGCATAGCCCGGCAAACGGCGGCTCTGCCCTCCGGCGTGCAGCAGGATACGCTTCTCCCGTGCCAGCCAGTCGCCCAGTGCGGCATCCTTATCCTCTTCCTCCCGGCAAGCATTCAGCAGCCAGGCCGTACCACCTCCCGAACCCAGTTTCTTTCCCACCGGGTCCGATGTGCAGAACCACTCCTTGTGGTCCGCATGCATAATATCGTGAAAACACTCCACCAGATTCGGTGGCAATGACAATAACTTTTTCATGTAATCCAATTAATAATGAATAATGAAGAATGAATAATGAAGAATGAATAATGAAGAATGAATAATGAAGAATGATGACACTTACTCGTTTTTAATTTTTAATTATTCATTATTCACTCATTACAGCTTAAATATCCGCGTCATCAGCTTCCATTTCTCCTGCGAGGTAGCTCCCGGAGCAGCTTTCTGGAACTTCGCCATGTGCGCTTCCCATTCCGCCTGACGGGGCAGGGTAGCCAGCCGTGCATAATCCCGTTCCATGTCAAACTCATCCGTGGTATCCATAATCATGAACAGGCGATTTCCGTCAATGTAAATCTGCATGTCCGTGATGCCCACCTCGCGGATACCCGCTTTCACCTCTTCCCACACATGCGCATGTTCTGCCACGTAGGCTTCAATCAGCTCCTTGTCGTCATAGAGCTCCAGTGTCTGGCAATATCTTTTCATAATGAAGAATTTATTTCAAGAAATGTTATTACAGAGAAAATCCTTTAAAGGTTGTAATTCAGGAGCGTTGAGATTCCAATATTGGGCATCGTTGAACAGCCATTGTCCGCTCCCCAATTTGTTTCGTTGTGTGTTACTCAGGGTCTTTTGCGCACTGATGTAAGTAAACAATTTACCCTTTAGATTAGGAGTCAGATAATGATTCCCCAAACAAGTTTCATAGTCAGAATAGCAATGTAGCCATTGTTCATGAGTCTTTTTTTGCATCAGTTTTTCCAGTAAATTTTCAAAAATGCCATCGTCTGCATTGTTTGGGAAAAGAAAGATTCCGTCAGCCTGCATTCCATTGCTTTGCAATTCCTGGTTGGTGCGTTGCAGGGTAGCCGAAAATCCATACCCCGTAGCAGGTGTGTCTGCATCAAAAATAATCAGATTTTTTCCACCTTCAATGGTATTCTCCTTGAATTTATTGGCTGCTTTTACCAAGTTGCTATTTCCGCCGACACAGATTATCTTATATTGTGCTTCGGAAAATCCAAGCTCCTTTATGATTGTATTTAAAAATACATACTCAGATGTTTTTTCATACCGTGCTTCAATGAAAATCTGTGTCATCCTATCTTACCTCCATTTCCTGTTTGATAGCATACGACAGTTCTTCTGCGCTATAACGTAGAGCCACAAGTTCGTCGTCAGCTTTTCTTATCAGCTTATAGGATGCTATCTGTGGCATTTGTGCTGATTTGCCAATAGCCTTGACCAGCGATTTAACTAAATCCATACTGTGTGTGGAAGCAAAAATCTGTGTATGATGTTTCTGGCACATATAAAGAATGACTTCCCATAATTGCGGCATGACCGAAAAATGCAAGCCATTATCCAGTTCATCTATGATAAGCACCCCATTTCTGCATGTGTAAATGGAAAGAATAACAGCCAGTACTTTGCGTACTCCGTCTCCCAACACATTGATTGGGAGTCGGGTCGGCAGTCCTACATCTACCATTACCCTTTTACCTACCAGTTGTACGTCAGTGATACGAGGTTCTACAATCTGGAGAGCTTCCACAATTTCCTTTTCTTGTTTGTTCTGAATAATCTCAGTCATTTTCTCCACGATGTCGATTTGTATGTGGTTAGAAGGAATGTATTCCGCGTAAAGAGCCTCCTTGTATCTTTTGTCAGAGGTAATGTTTCCGCTTTTTTCTTCTGTAACCACCAGTTCAGAATGATATTTGCTTTCTTTCTCTGCTTCTGTGGAGAAGTTGATTTTCAGTCCATACCGTTTACCGGCACTTTCCGATGAGTTCTTTTGTAAGTCTTCCAGTGAAATGTTTTGGGAGTGCGATTCTATCATTTGGATAGAAACCTGTCGGCTTTGTTCTCCCAGACTGTTTAATTGTATAATGTGTTCTGGATTTGCTTGATAGAACTCAATTTTTAAATCCGTTTCTTCCAATGAATCCAGTGCTCTGCTCTTGTTTGCTAAAATGGGTAATGTGGGGTTGTCAGGGCCTGACAATATAAATAATGATTCCAGCAAAGAAGACTTGCCACAGTTGTTTTTTCCGAAGAAGAGGTTTATCAATTCTAACTTTTCCAATTTACATTGGCGAATCCCTCTATAGTTTTTTACTGAGAAGTCTGTATAAATCATATTTGTTGCTATTTTCCTATCAATCGACAGGACAAATGTAACAAAAATAAACAGGTTTCATATTAAAATTGTTGCTGAAATTCAAAAAACCACCGTTTTTGGAGGGTTTGTTTCCTTCACGGTGGTTTTTTCATACGTTTCTCGTTTCAGGTTTATTCTTTATCGTCCCTTATACATCGAGTCATAATACTTCTGGTAGTCACCGCTCGTCACGTTGTCCATCCATTCCTGGTTGTCCAGATACCAGCGCACTGTCTTTTCTATGCCTTCTTCAAACTGCAGGCTCGGTTCCCAGCCCAGTTCCTTCTGCAGCTTCGTAGAGTCGATGGCATAACGCATGTCGTGGCCCAGACGGTCGGTTACGTAGGTAATCAGATCCATGTCTTCACCCTCCTTGCGTCCCAGCAGACGGTCTACCGTGTTGATTACTACCTTGATGATGTCAATGTTCTTCCACTCATTGAAACCGCCGATGTTATAGGTTTCTGCCGTCTTACCGTTGTGGAAAATCACGTCAATAGCCCGCGCATGATCCACCACATACAGCCAGTCGCGCACGTTTTCCCCCTTGCCATACACCGGCAGCGGCTTGCGGTGACGGATGTTGTTGATGAACAGCGGAATCAGTTTCTCCGGGAACTGATACGGCCCGTAGTTGTTCGAACAGTTCGTCACGATGGTCGGCATGCCGTACGTATCGTGGAATGCCCGCACAAAGTGGTCGCTGCTCGCCTTGCTGGCAGAGTAGGGGCTGTGCGGATTATACTTCGTATCCTCGTAGAAGAAATCCTTTCCGTACGCCAGGTGATGTTCCGCCGACGAAGCCGTGGTAGTGAACGGCGGCTCGATACCCTCCGGATGCGTCATCTCCAGCGCCCCATATACCTCGTCGGTAGAGATGTGATAGAAACGCTTGCCCTCATACTTCTCCGGCAGACCTTCCCAGTACACCTTAGCTGCCTGTAGCAGCGACAGCGTACCCATCACGTTGGTGCGTGCAAAGGTAAACGGATCCTTGATGCTGCGGTCCACATGGCTTTCTGCAGCCAGGTGAATGATACCGTCCACGTGATACAGCTCCATCAGCTCCTGCATCTTCTCGTAGTCGCAGATGTCCGCCTTTATGAACACATAGTTCGGCCGGTTCTCAATGTCCTTCAGGTTCGCTAAGTTCCCCGCATACGTCAGCTTGTCTAAGTTGATGATACGGTACTCCGGATACTTGTTCACGAACAGGCGCACCACGTGGCTGCCAATAAATCCGGCACCGCCGGTAATCAGTATGTTACGTTTGAATGTAGTCATAATGGTAAAGAATTAATATAATGGAACATGATAGTCAAAAGGCGAATCAAAATCTTTCAGCAGCGGATGCTTGGCGATTTTGTGTCGTTTATTTCCCCGCTGCAAAATCTGCCATAATAACTATATGATTTTGCATGCTGTTTTAATAGATTTATAATTTTTTAGTCCTGCGGAAAATGTCACATGCAGGCCCATCCGAATTTTCGGACAATTTCTTTCAGTAAGTATCTGTCCGATACCGGAATCTTTACGATTACGTTTTCATTTTCCTCAGAGGTACATGCCGTATACCCTTTTTCCGGGAGTCTGTCTTCTGAGAGAGGAGCAGGTACGGATGAGGTAATCTGATATTCGTTGTTGGTCAATGTCACATCAAAATATTCCGCTCCGGTTTCAGGAGAGAGAAATAACTCCCGCAAATCTGTTTTTCCGGACAAAAACTCTTCAATTCTTTTCCCTGAGATGCGTATGGCTGTATATCTACATTCCTGCTCATCGGTGTACAACAGACAAAGATACAAGGTTTCGAATGCATCCCGGGCGATAAACAATTGTGGCACATCATAAAAATCCAATATTCTTTCTATCCGAATAGGAATATTTCTGGTCATAGAGATATGATTTTAGCTTGTGAAACATCAAATAAACGGCTTCTCCACCATGAATAGTGTGAATTTCTGAATGTCTTCTTTATGTTTCCGTCTTGTGGGGAAAGACTTACTTCTGCAATGTTAGCTTTTCGGAACTTTGGGAGTTTTAGCAGACGCTTTGCATCCGTGAGTTCTGAAAAAACAGATACGGCTCGTACAATGCATTCATCTATACCTTCACCTGTAAAAGTTTTGTCTGGAGCTAATTTCTTTTGAGAGAAGAAGTCTTCAGACTGTGCCGGATTACCGATTGCGACTCGATAATAGATGCCTTGGCATTTTTCTGAATCTACCGGAGGGCAGGATTCAGGAAGAGATTCAAACCAATAATTTTGCATTTTCTATAACATTTACTTCACCAAAGTTAAGGATTATTTTAAAAAAAGTAATATGCGTGATGCTTTTTCATTAAAAATGCCGCCTGCCATGATAACTATATGATTTTGCATGCTGGTTTTAGCAGCCTTTGGAAGTTTTTAGTCCCTGCGGAAAATGTCACGCGTATAAACTTTTTCCTTTACGTCATCCAGGCACGCATCGTAGCGGTTGGCAATGATGGCGTTGCTCTGCTTCTTGAAATCCTCCAGGTTATTCACTACCTTTGAGCCGAAGAACGTAGTACCGTCTTCCAGAGTCGGTTCATAGATGATGACCGTGGCACCCTTCGCCTTGATACGCTTCATTACCCCCTGGATGCTGCTCTGGCGGAAATTATCGCTGTTCGACTTCATGGTCAGGCGATATACCCCGATGACACATTCCTTCTCCGCTTCCGGACTGTAATCCCCGCGGTTGTAATAATCGTAGTATCCCGCTTTCTTCAGCACCTGGTCCGCAATGAAATCCTTACGCGTGCGGTTACTCTCCACAATGGCCTGAATCAGGTTCTCCGGCACATCCTGGTAGTTGGCCAACAGCTGCTTGGTATCCTTCGGCAGACAGTAGCCCCCGTAGCCAAAAGAAGGATTGTTGTAATGCGAACCGATGCGCGGGTCCAGGCAGATACCCTGAATGATGGCCTGTGTGTTCAGTCCTTTCACCTCTGCATACGTATCCAGCTCATTGAAGTAGCTTACACGCAGTGCCAGATAAGTATTGGCAAACAGCTTCACCGCTTCTGCCTCTTTCAGTCCCATGAACAGTGTATCGATGTCCGGTTTCAAGGCCCCTTCCTGCAACAGTGCCGCAAATTCGTGCGCCTTTTCCTCCAGGTGTTCTCCGGCAATCGCCTGAATAGCCGCGTTCTCCTCGTCGCGTCCGTTAATCAGTTTCGGAAAGCCCACGATGATACGGCTGGGGTAGAGGTTGTCATACAGCGCCTTGCTTTCGCGCAAGAACTCTGGCGAGAACAGCAGATTGAATTTCTTTCCCACAAGGGCAGGGGTGGAGCGGAATTTCTCTGCATACTTCACATACAAGCTACGGCAGTAACCCACCGGAATGGTACTCTTGATCACCATCACCGCATCCGGGTTTACTTCCAGTACCAGGTCAATCACCTCTTCCACGTGCGACGTATCGAAATAATTCTTCACCGGGTCGTAGTTGGTAGGAGCGGCAATCACCACGAAATCCGCATTCCGGTAAGCTGAAGCCCCGTCCAGTGTAGCGGTCAGGTTCAGTTCCTTCTCTGCTAAATACTTTTCGATGTATTCATCCTGAATCGGGCTGATACGGTGGTTGATTTTCTCTACCTTTTCCGGTATTACGTCTACAGCCGTCACCTGATGATGCTGGGCCAGCAGTGTGGCTATGGATAAACCTACGTAGCCTGTGCCGGCTACAGCGATGGTATAATTTTTCATATTATTGGGTGCTTGTTCTTTTCCTGAGTATTTCTCTTACAAATATAGAGAAAAATTTAGCTTATATGCTTTTTCAGTTCAGTATGGATAAGAATTTTTATAGGTGCAATTCATATCTGAAATTCATCAGTAATCTGATGGTCTCTATGTTACCTTCTATAGGAATAGATATTTCTGGACTAACAATCAATTCCATTACTTTAAAGTCGAGTCCTGCTTTGATACGTTTTTCACACACTCTGTATTCTGGGTAACTTGTAAACTCTCCTCTTAATGATATTGCTTTGTGAAAAGCAAAAGAAAGCCCAGCTCTGAAAGCCGTATCATAACCATATGATGTGTCATAATGAGGACGTATGCCGCCGAACATATTACACCATGAGAGTAAAGGATATTTCACTTCAGCCATACCACCCATCATCTTATACATGCCTCCATAGTGTATCCCCCCCATAAAGACATCCATTATATTTAAACTTTTGTACATTCCCCTTATATCCTGCATATCCGTTTATTACCTGGTTTTTCAGTTTGGTAACAAATACACTGTGTTCCACCATTACATACCAGTTCCATTTATCCTGATATCCGATTCTTGCATATTCATTGTCCCTCACTCCAAATAATACAGCTTTTTGTGCGAGTACGTTTATACTACAGGTAGTGATAAGTATGGCTATCAAAAAAGAAAATTTTATTTTCATAATACCTCACACAATTTAGAAGAAAGCAAATCATATCCTTTTGAGTTTAGGTGTATACCGTCTACCGTATATTCAGGATTCATCTCCCCGTTATAGAGAAAATCTTCTGCTACATTTAAAAATATGCAATTCCTTTGACTTTTTAGTTTACTTTCAATACATTTATTTATTTCATGTATAATTTTATAATTGAATCCATCTTTAGGTAGAATAGAAATACATACAATTCGTTTACATGTAAACCCATTAACCAGTTCTATATATTTTTCAGAAAATTCTTCTGCATACTTTGTATCATTAGACGTGATTAAATCATTTGTTCCAATAAGTAGCACCACGATAGCCTCTTTATCATTAACTTTGATATTGTTACAGTCCTCCATTCTGTATCCGTCCACACCACGATTCTCAGTATTCAGAAAAGGTATATACTTCTCTGTGTCCCAATTCCTTATCAATGAGTCACCGATGAAAATTAGTTTTTTAGATGAATCATTACTGCATCCGGGAAGAAAGAGAAGCAAGCAAATAAATACACCCTTCCATTCATTAAAATTTCTGGGAAATATCAATTTTCTTACCCTTTCCATTTTATATATAGTTACTGATACTAAATATGCTATACCTATCGTAAGTATGAGAGAAATCAATCCCCATATTTTCGTATGGGGTATGACTAATTCCAATGCATTATAAATAAACACATGTGTAAGGTATATTGGTAAAGAATAATTACCGATAGCTCTAAGCCATTTCATTTTCAGTATAGGTAATATGGAAAGGATAAACATAAATCCTGTTATAGGCATAAGCATGATTCCATATCCAATGTGGTTGTGAAAATATAAATAAGAAAGTACAATAAATGTCGCCGCCCCAATGTATTTTGTCCATTCTCTCCATTGAAGCAAGCTTGTCGTCAGAATTCCATATACGAAAAATTTAGTTGCCGTAAAGATTCCGAAAGGCAGATGATTTCTCATCCATTCCGCTTCTACCCATGAGAGGAAGAAAGTCATTAGTGACAAGATGATAAACAAATATTTTATCCATTTATTATTGTCACTTGTCGTTTTTAGGATACTAAAAGTACAGAATGTAGGCAGGAACCATAAAAAAAGAACCCCAACATTTTCTTTCAGAAGTTTTTGACTACCTATGATGAACGCTGATAACAATCCACTCATATCTGGATGTTTTCCTTCTAAAACAGTAAATACTCCAAGGGAAAACACAAAGAATATTATATAAGGAATCCAATTTCTGTATATAATATTTCCTATATTTTTTGTAGTTAATTCTTTCTTGTTGTCATACAACCAGGGTAAGATGAAAAAGCATACCACATGAAATGTATATAAATATGCCATTAATGGGCTGTTTTTGGGGGCTACAATGTGATTGTGTCCTATAACTATTAAGATAGTAAGAAAACCCTTTATTGAAGCAGAATCTTGTTTGGATATATTAAACATGTAATTTATTGTTTCAATTGTTTAGCAATTTTTTTTGTAAATATATCTGCCCCATTTGCATTGAGATGATCCACAGAATGGTAAAGACTGATATCATCAAAATCTTTGTCATTAAGAAAATTGAAATATTCTATACCTTCTTCTTTACAAATCTGTTCAACAAGTTTGGTTGTACTAGTCTGTTTCTTGTATTCAGCATAAAAAGGAGAGGTTACTATTGTAAGTTTTATTCCTTTGTTCTTACATAGTTTTATGATTCTTTTGAATTCTTCAATCTTATCTTCATCAGTTTTTGTGCTATCGTTTTCAGATATACTTTTCTTACCTTTATAAAATCCATTTAAAGGCTGGAATCCATTTTTATGAAATATACCTCTATCTCTTAAATTAGGAAGCAGTTTTAAGAGCATAGAATTATAGGGGTAAATTTCTGACATACATTTCCACATCTCAAATGTAGAACGCATTTTGAGAAATCTATGTGTTTCCTTATGACTTTTATAAGGAAGAAGGACCGAAAGACGGTCATAATTGCTACCTCCTGTAAAATCGTATGGTACTATATCTAGTATTATCCATTTAGGTATATACCTGCTAAGCATTACATGTAACTGTGCACTTTGATACATCAGGAAATGTCCTGACCGACCAGCATTGAAACAGCTTAAGCCCAAAGAATCACTTAGAGTTTCAGGGTCATAATGATTTCTGGCTCTTGATGATCCCAGTATTACTATATCGCATTTTTGCCTTTCCATAGCCTCGCTGGCATAGAAATATTCTTCATCCTTTTGGTTGTCATATAGGTATTTTAATCCAAATCCAATAATTCTGTCTGCACAGAACAGCAGACAAATAAAAAGTATTCCCTTTATTATAAAAGTTTTCAATCTCATTGCGTATATCTTTTAGAATTGGAAATAAATGAATTGTCCCCCATCAAATACACCGAAAGCTAATATCATTATTGTCAGTATAATGTACGATGTAAATCTGATGACTATATATTTATTTTCAAGTAACGGATGTATTCCTTTTTTCTCCCATAAAAAATCACAGAAAACGAGTGTTACCACTCCCATTATGATATAAACTAGTAGTGACATTTGTGGGATATATAATTGACCCTTAGGAATACATAACATGCTTAACGCCTGAATCGCATCATCTATGCTGTTTGCCCTAAAGAATGTCCATGCAATTGTCATGAGAATGAAAGTCAGTAGTACATTTTTGGCGCAGTTTAAAAGTTCCGTGGAATAATCCCATCCTAGCCAAAGATAGTACA
>SAMEA3387464__coassemble_1929_pt1 | contig 23718 bp, 38 predicted proteins | sample SAMEA3387464__metabat2_high_PE_014 | metagenome-assembled genome bin SAMEA3387464 (sample SAMEA3387464) | Felis catus | biome: Faeces | place: United Kingdom | collected 2012
CGTTACAACAGCTTTATAGCAAAATTACTTTGGAGTGAATACAATACAATCACACTGGCCGCATGGGTATGTACGAAATACAAGAATAAGGAAGAAATGCCCCAGAGAATACGAAACCATGAATGCACGCACGCAAGACAATGGGTAGAGTGTATGCTTGCAAGTGGAGTTGTTATATGGGCCCTGGTTCTTTTTGCAGGAATATCTGCATTATGGTTTGCATTGTCTTTTCTTTCATTCTACATTCTGTATGTATTGGAATGGCTTGTAAAGATACCATTCTACGGTAAGAACGCATACGAGAATATCTCTTTTGAGCGTGAAGCCTATGCTTGTGAGAATGACAACAATTACATCGAAAACGGTGATTACTTTGAATGGATAAGATACATTTTAAGATAATCGTATTAATACCTTTTTATTAACATAAAATCAAAGATATATGACACATCTTAATTTTACAAAGAATGGTAATTCATGGATTTCAGATGAGATACAGGTATCCTCTGATTTCAACATACACATTGAGAGAAGCCGTCCGGCACAGTTCAACATAATGCAGAAAACAAGCGGTGAAAAGTGGGCCGAAATACCGGAAGCAGAGAAGTACGCAAACAAGAATGTAATTGACGTAGACATACAGATTCTTGTTCCTAAGAGCATAAAGATAATCAGCTACTCAGAAGTTACACAGGCTCAATACACGGCAGTATGAGAACAAATGTTATAAAAAGCCGGCTAAAGGCAAACATAATAGGTGATGGAAGAAAGAAATCAAATCCTTCACCTCCTGAAGAAAACATAACTGATGCGCTTCTTATGGAAGACGGAAGCCTGTTCTTAATGGAGGACGGAACCTACTTCAAGCTGGAGAACCAGGAAAATTCTTCTGCACCCAAAAAATCATATTGGAACTTTTAAACATTGAATTATGGCAATAGAAGGAACGAAGTTATCTGAACTTAAAAATAAGGTTGAAAATATAAAAGGAACTGAGCGTATATACGTGACGGATGGAAGTGGTGTGCCTAAGTATATTGAGACAAGCCAGCTAGCAACTCAGAAGGACTTGGGGGATATTGAAAAAATACTTGACAAAATTATAGGAGGTTGATTATGGCAATATCAGACAAATTACAAAGTATTCTCGATAGCAAAGCCGCAATTAAGGCCGCTATCGAAGCAAAAGGTGTGTCAGATGTGGGTGATGTGCTAGCTGAATACCCTTCCAAAATTAATAGTATTCAGAATGGAGCGAGCGACTACGAATTGGAAGCAAAAATGCTTGTATTACCCGTAAGCACTACCACAATTACGACCAAAGAAAATAAAACAGCGGCAATAGCCACTAACGACCACATTAAGATAATTGATGAGAACCTGAAACAATACACCGTTAAAGAATGGAATGACAGGACTGTGACTAATGGATTTGACAACTCTTTATCTGCTAAACCTATAGGATTTTCACTCGAATGCAATGACGTAAGAGTAAATGTAAGATGGCCTTACGTAGGTAAGATTTGGAATTGCTTGGGAACTTCAAGTGCAGACAATTCTATGCAGCATTCAATTTTTGAATACGACCAAAGAACAAGCGCAGGAAGCGGTGAAGATTACGTACCTTCACAAGACGGCAACCTGGGAACTAATACCATTGGCAGTTACAATGCGGCAGATTGGGAGATTACGGATAATGGAGACAACTTAACCCTTTATTGCGGTAACACAAAACAAAGTTGGACTATGTCGAAAAATTGCGGTAACGTCAACTTTATGGTTGCATTCAATTACAAAGACAGAAACGATGCGATGATAGCACAGAATGAATGGATGCGTCATAGATTCGCAATCTGTAGCGGTATTCAGACAACTGAATCTGACGGAACGGTTAAGAGTGTCGAGATACTTAATGCGAGCGGTACACAGGCAGCAGTCGGTGAGGATATGTATTTCTATATAGACGGACAGAATACTACACTTAAGGCTAAGTATAACCTGAATAACAGGCACGCTGTAAGTTCGGCTTACCTGACTGACGAGATAGCGGAGTACATCTATTCAAAACAAGTAGAGAATGGAATTAACATGAACGATACGGGTGTTAATTCGGAAGATAAGCCTATTCTTGTTAGAGGTGCAAAAGGTGCGGAAGCTATAGCCGTAAACGGTTACTGGTATATTATCACTCCTTACGTATCAAGGCCGAACGGCACGCAGACAAACTTTGATTATAACATAATTGACTCTCCTGCAATTTACTATTGTGAAAGTGTTGGTGACGGTGTATACTTGTGTGGAGACAATGAATTGTTACCTATATGGACAAATAAGAATATCATAAACGGATTGATAAATTATTTGAGAACTTATGAAGGAAGGACAGAAGAAATCCCATCTTATAACAGTGGCAACGCCTGGTCGTGCGTTAGGTACAATGGCAACAACGCGTGGTACGTGTATTTTGGCAATGGCTACTGTAGCAACTATTACACGGTCGACAGGTTTAGTGTGTGGCCGGCCTCGGCTTTCTAAATTGGTATAACCGATGGCGTGCGGATGCACGCTATCTTAAATGATAATGATACGTGAACAGAGCAAATCATAACAGACTTAACACTCCGATAATCACAAGAGTAATAGAGTTGAATAAATACCTATTACAAATATCGGAAAGAGCAAAGAACATAATCAAGAGAAACTACTTGGATGCGGTTCTCAAGAAAGGTGCAACTTTATTTGACTACGCAATGCGTCAGTTGAAAGGATTGGACTATAAAAAAAGGGCGTCTGATTTGGTTTACGAGATACAAAGTAGTGTATACTTTATATCCGCTTTAGGCGGATGTGACGCAAGGTCATGTGCAATAATAGACAGATTTTGCGATGAGGTATTGGTAATGCTCGGGAAGTTAAGTAACGTCAGCCCCGAAAAGTCTTGAACTATGTCGGCAGAACGATTTTTATTGAAAGGTCTCCATGCTTGCGATATGCAAGCTATGTCGAATAATGGAGAAGAGAGTGGCAACGCCTGGTCGTGCGTTAGGAACAATGGCAACAACGCGTGGTACGTGAATTTTGGCAATGGCAACTGTAACAACAATAACACGAACAACAGGTATAGTGTGTGGCCGGCCTCGGAGTTCGATAAGATAGTAGATGATTGGCTTCAAGCTGAAAGAGAATGCTATAAAAACAAGCATTCATCATTTGAAGCTGCACGTTATCATTATCATTTGTCTAATATATACGACTTGGTTGAAAGAGTAAAAAACAATTATAAACCAACTACAAGTACATGTTTTGTGCTTCAATACCCGGTGTATAGGGAAGTTTTTGCAGCCAACTATACGGACAGAATAGTGCATCATTATATAGCACCGATGATTAGCACGGTAGCCGAGTCAGTTCATAGCATAAACGGGAATGTAAGCCATGGGAACAGGACTGGTTATTCATCGTCTACCGCAGTAATGCAGATATATAACAATATCAAGGAAATGTCAAACGGATATAGAGATTCATGCTATGTGTCAACGATGGACGTAAGCGGATTCTTTATGTCAATAGACAAGGAGGTGGCATATAATATATTCAGGTATTATTCGGATTTATATTATAAAGGGAGCGACAGACACGATAAACTTATGATTCTGAAAAAACTTATGGAACATAATCCTACAGAGGACTGCATAAGAAAGTCACCTATAAGGATGTGGGATAATGTTCAGAAAGAAAAAAGCCTTTTTGGAGCAGGATACGGAAAAGGTCTTCCAACAGGTAATTTCTACTCTCAACTTATAGCAAATATTCTGATGTCCGCTGTTGACGAAAGAATCACAAGCATTGACGGATTGAAATACACAAGATTCGTTGACGACATATGTCTAGTCGCTAAGACTCCGGAAGAAATAGTTGAAGCAAGATATATATTGTATGACACTCTGAACGATTTGAAGTTATTGCTTCACCCTAAAAAATTTTACATACAGCCATATTGGCATGGAGTTAAATTTTGTGGCAAGGTTGTTAAATGCAACCGGATATACATATCAAACAGAACAGTTGGGGCAATAACGGAAAAAATAATAATCTATTCTAAAAACCCAAGCCTGGATACAGCGAAACATTTGATGCAAAGCATAAACAGCTACTTTGGATTGATGAAAAATACGGCATCTTTCAATATCCGAAAAAGGATAATGGGTATGGCTTTAGATAGTTTCTCTGAATGGCTATACTTTGTAAAGAAAGGAGAAGTTTATATATGTAGAATAAAGGCTAAATATAACCCTGTAAAAACAAGTATTCGTAACGCTAATCGTTTCATAAAAAAGCATAATGGGAAGAACAGATATATACGGAAATCTAAAGATAGAAGAAAATAACGGAGTATTAATAGCTAAATTCAAAAAAAGTATGAAATACGGAAAATTAAACAATGAAACTCTTGATATTAAAGAGGTTGAAAATGGAATGGAAGTAGGCGGCAGTCTTACCGAACAGCAGATTATTGCAAATGGGTATAAACCCGTATGTGAAGTGGAGAAGTCTGGCGATTCAACTTTTTGTGTGTATAAGGAATACGATGTATGCTTTGTTCAGATGTGGAAACGAGACGGTGAAGAAGTGCAAGAAGATGAGATTTGGACTTCTGAAAGCGAAACAATGCCTAAATTCTCTGATTTGGAAAGATTGAAAAGAAACATAGCTATGGTTAATGAGAATATAAACTCATTAGGCCTATCTAATAATGAAGCATTGTCGGTAAAAGAGTTTTACCCCGTGTGGAACGAAAACTCGCTTTCAATCAATAAGGGCGACAAGTATCAGCACAACGGAAAGCTGTATGAAGCCGACCAAGCACACACAAGCGAAGCGAACTTTTCACCCGACAGAATGAGTTCAATTTGGCATGTAGTAGTAGAAGACCATGATGGAACATTGGAAGACCCGATACCGTACAACGAAGAATTAAATCCGTTATGGCAGGGAATGATACTTGAAGAAGGAAAGTATTACACGCAGTCAGAAATCGTGTATAAGTGCACAAGAGACAGTGGAATCAAGCTGACACAAAATTTGGCCGATTTGGTTGGCCATTATGTTGAACAAATAAAATAATAATCTATGAAAGTAATTGATTGGTTAAAGGAAAGCAACAGAATGTCACATCTTAAAGCAGGATTTATAATCTGGATTGCTCTTATGTTTGTTGCTTCATGCTGTTTATCATGCTTCGATTCGATTTTAGGAATTACGAAGATGCAGGAAGAAGCTATTGCCATAACCTGCACAGTTTTGTCTGATGCGGCTGTTTTAATTGCTATGTGTTCAGTAGAATACATACAAAAATCGTCAGGAATAGGAAAGTGGGACTGGCTTGATGTGCTATCCGGATGTATTTTCCCTATTTTCGCTTCTTTATTTGTATTCGCATTTTCCATGATATATTAATTTGTTGTTATACATTACATATTTGTACTTATTTAATTTTGATAATAGATTTGTATTTGATAAATTTGTAGAGTAATAACATAATAAAATCAATGATATATGGCGAAGAAAATTAAAGAAACGAAGACACCACTAGGCGGTGGATATGTGGGCCTTCCTAAGACAAAAACGACTAAGAAATGATTAAGAAACTGGTATCCTTGCTGAGTAATAAATCAGCAAGGATATTTTTTAAGATTTACGAACCATTTGTTTATTCGTTGTGTCTGTCCATCGTTTCCTGTACGTTCATGATTGATTACTTTTCTGACGGAACGTTTATTTCTCAGGAAGACTACGATAAACGGGTGTTTCTTATGTCTTTAATAGGAGGATGCTCAATACCCACAATAATAAGAATCATATCATATTCTTCAGGGTTGTGCAAGTGGTATATGGCAAACATAACATGCCTTCTTATCAACAACATGTCCGGATTTGCTTACTACTTTGGCTGGATAGGTTACATTCCATACGTGTTTATGGCAACCGGTATTAGCTGTGCAGGTGTTATGAGTTTCCTCGTATTCAGGATATTCTACCGTATTACTGACGAGGTATGCCTCCGTCGCACAGATTTATAAGAATAAAGAATATCTGCAAACCGTATTGTCGGAGAAGTTCAACATCGAATTTCTTCGACTTCTTTATGCATGTATATACTCCGATTATTTCTGTAGATTTGTTTATATTAAACTTCTTCTTGATATTCTCTATATGCTTGTCTACCGTCTTTGTAGAAAGGAACAGTCTTTCAGCTATTTCTTTCTGTGAGAAACCATGACCGGCAAGCTCAAGTACTTCCATTTCTCTTTCTGTAAGTTCAGGATTTCCAGATTCGCTAATTGGGGAATTTTCCTTATTTTCAATGCGTTTCATGTCGTGTAACTTTGTGTCCAGCTAAGATAAGAATTAATTCTTAGCCTGCAAAGCCTGAAGCATTTAGAGGGCGCACAAAATAAAATGTTATGACATTAGATGTAAACGGCAAAAACTACAGTGTTACCAGTCAGGGACAGGGTAATTTGAACACGGTACTCGGTTCTCTTGGTGCAGCTTCATTCCTGGGATTAGGTGCAAACGGTTGCGGAAACGGAATTCTTGGCGGAATGTTTGGCGGAAACAGATGTGACAATTACGTCACGGAAAGAGAACAGAATCTTGCTATCGCGCTGGCTCAGGCACAAAGCAAGGACGTTGCGCAGTCTTTCTCACGTGAAGAAGACACTAAAATCTTCAACGAAGCACGCAGGACAGACGACAAGCTGGCCGCAGTTCTGGAAAAAACAAACACTGGACTGATTGAGGTTGCAACCGGCTTGACAAGAGTTGACGCTAAGGTTGCCTGCCTTGAAAAAGACATTGCCTACATGAAGGAAACAGCACAGCGCAACTTCGTTGACTCTAAGGCTTACACCGACATGCAGGTTTCACACGAAGCTCAGTTGCGTAAGGCCGGTGACGACAACATTGCAGCCTGGACCCAGACAGAGTTGAACAAGAAGATTGACGGTACATTGAAGCTTGACGGAGGAATGGTATCTTGGAACGGATGCCGTCCGGTTCTTCAGTCTTGCCCTTGCGGATCCGAACAGAACCCGTACTTCATCAATTCAAGTACTCCGGACGTAACAGCAATAACCAATGCTGTTCTGGCCGCAATCAAAGCTTCTCAGGCAACCGCATAACAAAAAGCCTAAAGGGGAGATATTCCTCCCCTTGCTTGTTTAATAAAAACACATCGAAATGGCATACAGTAATTCAGACATATTGGCGGCCGTGTTAAGCAGGTATGTGCAGCCGATAGCAGTTCAGTTTGCACAGGCCAAACTAAGCTCATGGCCTGCAATACAGGGATTGGAAAACAAGGCAAAAGCTTCAGGATGGGTAAGCGGCAACTGGTCTATAGCAAATGAAATTTCAGCTTTTGTAGAACCTGTTACAAATGCTGTTGCAAGGCCTTTATTGAAGCAGTATCTAAGTAGTATCCCGGATGCGGCAATACCTGAAATGGCACATGGTCTTGTAGACAAGGCGATACAAAATGGAGGTCTTGAACTGATGGAAGGCCGACTGAAGTTTGACATGAATGACCTTCGGGAGTTAAAGAATCTTCTTGACTATAATCTTCCGTTAGCAAAGAAGGATGAGTATGAAGTCATAACTTCAAAGAAGAAAGAAGAAAATCCGGAAGAAATTAAAAAGTAGAACTGATTATGACAAAAGAACAGATGATGCAGGAGTACGAAAGGTACAAAAGCAAAATAATAAATTCTAAAGATATTAAGCACATGGAAGTGTTGTCTGACGTGTGCGAATATCTTTTCGAGCAGGTGTCTATGAAAATGCCGGAAGTGGCAGAAAGCGCATTGTCTCACCTTGCAAGCACTGAATGGGACAACTATCTTTCCGAGCAGGAAGCTAAGAATATCAGTATTCGTACCGTAAACCAGGACGGTATAAAAGGTTTCCACTGGAATCATGACGTGTTCATCAAGGCGGTTGAGAGCCTTGGAGGTATCACGGAAGAAAAGCCGTATTACAACTCATACGCGCTCTGTGTAGTAGCAAATATGGTATACTCCGACCACGCACTGAGTATTGCCATGGATATGGGTTACAAATCTCCTGCCGAGGTTCCAAATGAAAAGATGGCCTTGTCTTGCTACAGGAAAGCCGTAGAAATGCTTAAGGACATTGACCACGGATTTAAAGCAAGGAAATACTTTAAATGCAAGATGTACAGCAATTCACCAATGTAAACTGGTTGATTTGGGTAATATGTTATAAATGAGGTCCTGACGGTTGTATAATTGTCCGGACCTCATTTATTTTTTTGATGTTAAATCGGTACATTTGCCTTTATGGAAGATAAAGGTGTTATTTCTGGAGCAATACAAGGAGGATTTGCGAGCATCGCAGCCGGATTTGTAAGTGAATCACTTAACCACATGATACCGTGGCTTATAGTGAGTTTTGTTGTGATCATGACCGACCTTGCATTTGGTGTAAGGAAGAGTTTGCTAACAGGTGAGAAAGTCAGGTTTTCAAGAGCCATGCGTGCGACAATGGGTAAGATGGTGACATACTTTGCATTTGTTTGTATGGTATGCATGCTTAACGTGGCTTCCGGATTGAACTGGCAGATTGACGTTTATTCCTGTCTGCTTGTATGCTTTATTGAAGTATGCAGCATATTTGGAAACATACTAAAGCCAAAAGGAATAAGAATTGACCTTCTTGGAGCGGCTAGGGTATTTGTAAAAAAAGCTGCAAACGTAGACGGTGAAGACGTCAAATGCATTCTTAGAGAAGATAAACAGGATAAAAACGACAAAAACGAAAAAAATGAGAAAGATTGAAAGAATTTTTGTTCACTGTACCGCAAGCAGGAAGAGTGCAACAGTTAATGACATCAAGGCTGAATTCAAGAAAAAGGGATGGAAGAATCCTGGATACCACTACCTTATTGACAAATCAGGAGTTATAAGCCAGCTGCTTGATGATTCAGGTGTAAGCAACGGTGTAAAGGGGTATAACTCTACTTCTATCAACGTGGCATATATCGGAGGTATTGACGACACCGGAAAAGGTGTTGACAACCGTACAGAGGAACAGAAGAAGTCGTTGAGAAACCTTCTGAAAATACTTCACAAGAAATATCCTGATGCCGAGATAATGGGACACCGTGACATCAGTCCGGACCAGAACAACAACGGAATTGTTGATTCATGGGAAAGAATCAAGGAATGCCCATGTTTTAACGCAAAAGAGGAGTACAAGGACTTATGATTTCTGACACATTAGTTGTCTTTCTTATATTCGTCATGGAAGACAACACAAGTTCAGGGAGCTTTTTGAACAGGCTGACAAGGATTTTGACAGAAAGTACGGAATTGATATTGAGAAACTGAAAAAAGCTTCTTAAGAAGCCGTAATTGAAGCGGAAGAAAAGACAAAAGAAGAAAAGAAAAAAGCATTGGAACCGATAAAGTTTGAATGGCCATGAAAGCAGTAATTCTTATTATCATTTTGATTTTATCCGGGTGTGCATCTTCAAGGAAGAGTAACTCTGAAGAGTACATAATATCTTCACTGGACAGAATAAGCGAAAGGGCGGATTCTGTTACAAGAAACATGTATCATTATTCTGTAAAAAAAGAAAGCGTTACAGGCGAACTTGTAATCAAGAGTACGGAAACAAAATTCTCCGCACCTGACAGTTCAGGGAACCAGCATATAATATCCAGAACAGAAACGGAGTCAGTGTACAAGGAGACATCAGACGCAAAGACAGATGTATACAATGAAGACAGGATGCAATCCGGATCGAGAATAAGGGATTCAACTCACCAGGATATAGTCTATTCAAAGGAAGTTGAGAAAGAAACAAAAAGGCCGGCAGCATTGACATGGGTAATAATATATTCTGTAATAGCTTCGCTGGCATATATTATATACAGATTCATACTGAAAAAATAATATGCTGGATATAGTCATAGACATAGATACGCAAAAGGTATACGATGAAGTGTATGCAATCACATCACATACAGGAAAGGCGGCAGGTAACATAGACGGAATATCACTGTCAGAAGATGAGATAAGAATTATAGAGCCGTTCATGAAGGAAAGTTCCGGAGAGCTTGGCGACATTCTATCGTATTACGGAACATTGTCTGTAAATTCCGATAAAATATCCGTTTCATTGTCTATGCCATCCAACTGGAAAGAATCTCTTAAAGATTCTCTTTCGCAGTGTATTTCAAATTACATATCAAACTCCATATGCCAGAGATGGTTTTCAATTTCTGACAAGGAGGACGTAAAATACTATGCCGACAAAGTTCTTGTAAACGAAAAGAACATAAACAAGATTTTAAGCGAAAGGGAAAAACCTCAAAGACAATAATAAGACATGGATAAGAAAGCCATACTTGACAAAGTATACACACGGACCTACTATATTGGAGAGTCCAGAAAGAGAGAAAACATAGATGCAAGTATCATTCAGGCGTGCGAGGACAATTCCGACATTCTTGAAGACTATTTTAAGTCCGCATTGAACGAGCTTAACTTTTACTCGCAGAAAAGACTTGTACAGGTTGTAATGAACGAAGAAACAATAGAAGTTACAAGCGAAAGGGTAAAAAATGAGGAGTTAAAGGAATGCCTTGAAAATCTCGTATCAGACTATCTTGCAGAATATGTGCTGTTCAGATGGCTTTCCGATAACGGATACGGCATAAGTCCTGAAGGAGTTTCAAACGCTCTTGAAAACGTGAAGGACTGTATATGCGCTCTGGCGCCTAAAGTAAGAAGAAGGGCCGCAAACATGGGAATATAAGAAAAGGGAAGCTAAAAACTTCCCTTTTCTTTTTTCTATCTGAGCCTGTTCGTAAAGCTTTCATCCACATTCATTTCTATGTAGTTGATTGATACGTCAGTCCTAACACCTCCTACAAGACACACCATGAAGTATTTGTATGGCCTGCTCTTGTTCATCTTTGTAACCAGGTCCCTTATATCAGCCATCTTTTCCTTTTTAGCAACCAGTTCAAAGTGTTCAGCGTCATTTGAAGCAAGTACATACATTCCTACGTCAGAAAATATATCTACCGTGTCACCTCTGAACATTACCGGCTCACCTTTTATGTAAAGGTCGGAAAGGCTTCTTTTTACTATTCCCCTTAAAGCTGTCTGAAGTATTCGCTTGTGTGTAAGAGTACCCATCTTGATAGGCCTGCTTATAAGTGCTATGGTAGACACGCTTCTATGGGTGTTGTTAAGGTCAAGTATCTGATTTCCGCTTACAGCCCACGTGTAAGGGTAGGAGTTGACGAATGAATCTATCTTCTGTGATATTTTATGCCATTCACCGGTTTTCAAAGAATAAACGTATGAATAAGGAAAGTTCATGTTGGCAACAACAATTTCCTTTGCTTCATAGTTGTATCCTATCTTTGCTTCTTCGATATAGTCAGGAAATACAACGCTTGAGATTTCCTCTCCAAGAGAAGCGACATTCAATATCTTTCCTATTATAGGTGAAGATACTGAACATGAAGGAAGGAATCCGTATATCTTTTCAGATATCAGTTCTGTAACAGTTCCGTTAATTACCATAAGTCCGCGGTCGGTTGAAAATGAAACCATCGTATCAAGTCCGCATATTGATTCCGGATTGTTGCACACGTCACGAGTAACAGGAGTCTGGCTTGAATATGCGACTTCTCCGCTTCCGACATTCATTGCGTATATACCATCTTGGGTGAATACGTAAAGAGGAAACTGGCCGAACTGTCCTTGAGATAGGGCAACGACGTTTGACTGTACTCCGACAATATCCGTATTGAACTGATAAACCTGGTCGGAGGGAAATAAAAAAGGATTGTTCAGGTTTGATACATACATTACATTTGACCTTGAATAGTCAATAGAATCAGTCTCCCTTGCAAGATATTGTACTTCTTCAAAATCGTCTATATCAGTCTGGTCAAAGAATCCGGTTTTAATATTACCGTGTGTGTCAGTTACTTCTAACTCATTGCAATAATATGAGAAATCAAAATAATCACTTGATTTTAGAGTAACTGAGAATCCCTTCTGTGGATTTGTGCAATTAACAACCATTTTGTACGCCCGGCTGTCAGGATACATTATTAAAGGAGGTATGTAGGTTCCTCTTTCTTCCGTTACTACTACCTTATCGCCTTCAGATGCGTGTATATATGTGTATATCTTGAAAGTATAGTTATCTCCACCTTCTACTATATTATAACCCTTGAAAAGGTTCCTCTTGATTTTCAGCAAATGGAGCCTGTTGTTGTATGAATATAATTTATAAGGATATGTCTTATGATGGGAACTGAAACTGTCTACCATTGCCTGCATGGTTGCCAGGTTATCTACTGATACATCTATGTTTGTTGTAAAAGATGTATCACCTAACTTCAATGATCCTATATTATACATAAGACTTATATTTGAAGCTCTTTCTACCGGTGATTTGCAGTCCTTGTCAAACTCTGATATTGAAGAAGAACCGTCCCGTGAAGTCAATATGTTCCTGAAATTATCAGTTGAGAATATCTCTATACCTACAATGATGTCGGACCACTGTGAAAAGTCATATTCCTCAAACTCAAATGCAGGCCTGAAGCATAATATAAGAGCCCTTTTGGGAATACCATTTATCTGGCCGAATGATTTGTTTCCATATCCACCTGTTAAGGTTATCTCCTGTCTTCCCGCACTGTCCGCATCTATATAGCTTAATGTATCAGAATCTTCTCCGGTTAGATATACGACCTTTATTTCAGATGATTTGATATAACTACCATCAAACAGCCTGAAAGCAGCACAGAAGGCAGCAGAATAGCAATAGCAGCCATCCTTGTTTGCCTGGCTTATAACCTTCAGGTAATTACCGTATCTTACCTCCGTATCAGTTTTGTCTATTTCTTCTATCTCTGCCGAAGCTATTCTTACATTCTTTTTTATAGTGAATTTAGGTACGTCAGGAATTTCACCAAGATAAATATATGAACCGTTCCTGAAAAGGATATACCTTATACCTTCATCTGTTATTACCGATATTGTATTTCCTATAAATTCTATGCTTTTTGCCTTCAAATCATCGGTCATTATAGTTTCTGATGAAAGATCCTCCGGCATTTCGTACATCTGGCCGGACTCGGTTATTCCTATATACCTTTTAGCTATAGAATGATGGTATATCTTGGAATACGTGTGTACAGTCTGCTTTAGCATTATCGGTTTACCGATCGGTTCTATACTTGAATTGTTCACGCGAGCATTAATAAGCTCCATGCATTCACCGTCAGCACTTATTCCATCGTCAGTGTTACGGGTTATTCCCTTGAATTGTATCTTTATATTTTCCATAGAAGCAAATTAACTTATTACTTATCAATGTCATTTGCGTTTTCAGGAATTTTTTCTGAATGTGGTTTCATTTCTTCCATTTTACAATGGAGCATTGCAATGGCGTTCCATGCCACCTGTGCTATATGCAGACACCCTGTTTCCTGGTCAATTTCGTTACCTTTCTCAACTTCCGTCAGGTGCCTGAGCATTGCACCCTTGTATCTCTGGTATCCGTCAGGTAAGTTCTGCCACTTGTTAGGTCCGTATTTCTTGGCTCCTGCAGTATATACTTTCGCTATTTCCTCAAGCTCCGGCCATGGAAGAAGATCCATCATTATCTTATCGTCTTTACGGTCGTTCTTAATGCTATTGTTTTCAATTTCATCAATAATTTTATCGAGTTGTGAAGTATATATATGAAAGCATACAGAATCATCTCTAATAAATTCACATGATTCATTATCAATATTTTTAATTGTTAATGTTTTACATGCTATATGACTTGCAAAATAATTACCTATTTTGCATTCTTTTACAAGATATTCATAATCTTTGATTTTAACTCTGTCACCTACTTTGTATTTCATAATTAAATATAATTACTTTATAAGTTCGAAATCATAAACAAACACGTATGGGTTACTATCCCAGTCACCTTTCTTGCCTACTTTGTCAATCAATTCAGCATAAGCATCTTTCGGCAAACAATAAGGTTGAATCTCGTTTGGAATATAATAAACATCCATAAAATGCGTATCTGCACTACCACACTGGCCTATTTATATTCCTTCTGCCAGACAATCTTCATCGGATATATCCTGCAAACGCTCAATTCTTACGTTGGTGATTTTGATTTGATGCGGCATAAGTTCCGGCTTAACAAACATCTTGTTGCTCCATCCTCTGTTTTTACTTCCAACTATACAGGATATATAATCCCATCTTGGAGTTCCATCATCCATAAATCCACCGCAAGCCGTGTAATTCTGTGCAACAGCTACAATTTCACCAACACGGTATCTTTTACAAGACTTATCGTATTCAGTACCGCTAATAAAGTTATTATAAGTACCTTCTTTTCCTGAAAAATTAATTCCATAAGCATAACCTTTCCAGCATATACCGACATTTTCATCGTACATAGGCTGTGGATTTATAATACGTCTTGTCTGCGTCTTTCTTCCTTCAAGTACGGCTTTTGTAAGTCCGTACTTATCGTTGAACATTATCTTATTCATATCTATTCCTCCCAATTATATGTAGTTCCTAATAAGTGTGCGGTTTGGTCGTTGTAAGGGATGCACTGCTCGTAAGCAATACCACCAACTGTTACATACATTACTACACCGTCAAATCTTATTGTTTTATGACTAAATTGACACAAACACCAATCGATACTTTTACATAAAACCCAATCTTTAGGATTAAACTTACATACAGGTTTTACTTCAATATTGAAGAAGCGTTTCAAATATTCTTTGGATTTTGGATCTTTGATTTCTTTTAGTCCGTCAATAAGTATTTTCCTTTGTTCTTCATTAGCATAACCTTTTACATCGCAAGTAAAATCTTGACAATCAAAAAACTTATTACCTGTAATGTCAATGCCAAAATATGCACTAAAACACCCATGTCTTCCTTTTGTTTTTCTATAAATAAATGGAAGACCAATTCCGGAGATTAACACATCTCCATCACAATAATCCATGTATTCTGGTACTTCAAGCATTAGGTCGTTATCACTATCTTTTCCATCTGCCTCAGAACCGTTTATCGTGTAAGTGAGTATCCTCTCCATTATTTTTTCATCAAGCAATGCAACAATATTGTATATACTGTCAGACTTTTTATCCCAGCAAATAACTCTTGCATTTCTTCCGTCACGTGTCACAATATTACCATTTACTTCACCATTAGTAATTTTCTTTGCTATTTCCACAGCAAACGGCACTCTAACCATTTTGTTTTCCATATCATTTACTTTTAAATGTTTCACACTATCATTAAGAAGGTTAATAGCAAACTGCAATCCGTCAACTAAACCTTTGGAGTAATTTGTAGTTATCAGTTCACTTGTTATTTTGCGTACTTCCTTTTTCCTTTCTTCAAGTGCTTCAATATGTTTCTCCAGGTATCTGCTAAATTCTTCATTTAGCATCTTGTCAATCGGCTGAGATTGGCCTTGACATTGTAGCATCTCGTTTCCCATATCATTACTTTTTTGTATCTACATATCCGTTATCAATTACCCAGCAAAGCATTTCATAAGCTGCATCAATGAACTCTACTTCATTTAACGAAATAAGTAAATTATCGAGCCAATAATAAGACACGAAATATCTTTGCGTATTCCTGAATACTTCCAACTGATAGTTTTGATTTTCTTTGTCTATTTCCGTTGGAAGCAAATCCAAAATATCTTGCAAAGTAAATGTCCTTACATATTGACAATTAATTGTCGTAAATCCACGCGCTAATCTTAGAACTCCGTAATGTAGTTTCCATTCATCCCAGTCATTATAGTTGTTTAAACTTTTTGTTCTATGCAAATAGAAATTTGCCTTACTCGTATCAACACCTAACTCTTCAAGATGCTGCATCTGTTCGATTGATAATACTTGTTTGCTCATAAATTATTCCTTTGAATCAATACGTTTTTCTATTTTTTCAATCACATACTTCATTCCCTGTCTAAATCCGTCTTTATATCCTTTCATTTGTTCGCCTATATTATAGACAAACAACCCTACAACAATCAAAAGCAATCCTAATGATCTGTACCAGTAAGGCAAAGAGATGGTAAATGGCTTAAATGTTATTTGTATCTGACCGATAATCAAAAACGTAACTATAAAAATAGCTATGTAAAAAATAATCTTCATATATCATTCCTCCAATATCAAATCATTATGTACCCTAATTATCTTAACTATCTCAACACAGCATCGTCTTGTGCCTAAATCCTTTGATATTGCGGATTTAGCTTGCTGGTATATCGTAGAATTTTCTTTCATTTCCTCCTCCGTTCTGTATGCAATCTGATATTCTTCTCTCATTTCTACGTTATCAACTTTAAATACAACAGAAAATAAACCGCTTTTCAACATAGTTATTCCTCCATTTCAGTATATACAAAACCAATAGCCGATACAATTCCGAAAAACGCAATAAAAGCATATACAAATCTCGTTAATGCACTTACTTCCGGTATCCAGCATAAATTCCAATTACAGAATGCAAAAAATAAATATATCAATACCTCTACGCATAAAACAAGAGCTAATGACGTGAATATCTTTCTCATAATCATTACTTCACTTTTACAAATTTTACGTCCTGTTTGTCTTCTCTATCTCCACGAAGGCATTTACCTGTCAAACTATAATAATCTGAACATTGTCCTTCAATACAGGCTATGTAGCATCCTAAGCATGAATTCCATTCATAGCATTTTTCTACCCTTAGATTTACGTTTCCCAACAGGAACTCTTCTCCAATTTTTCGTTCTGTAATTGCCATAATCAACCCTCCAGCTTACTGATTAAACTTTCGCATATTTCCAGCTGCTTGTTGTATTCGTCCTCATATATCTGGATGATCCTTTCAAGAATTTTATCATCAATCTCCACTTCGACATTTGATTGGATTGAACGACAGTATCCTAATATCTTTTTCTTCTTGTATATAACTTCTACCCTGATGTTTTTTTCTGCCGTTTTAAGAAGTCCAAGTTTCCATATTGAATCGTCAAGATTGCCAAGTCTTTCTACAGCCGGAACAGTGCTTCCGAGTAACTTTTTAATCTTTTTATATATGTTGCATGTTTTTTCTCTTGCCATTTTTATTCCTCCTTGTCAGGTTTTAAATCTTCCAAGTATGCCCATCTGATAGTCCCATTTCTTTTAACCATACTTTTCCATGATTTTATTGAGTGGAAATACACTATATCAACTCTACCGTCAGGGAATTCAACTAAAGTAAGATCTGATTTATTAGGTGTTTTTCTTTCATCATTCCATACGCTATCTATTCTCCATTTAGAACCATCTTTAAAGCCTTGCTCATAGTATGGAATTAATGAAGGATTAAAAATACTATTCTCAATAACACAGCTATCTGTTGCTGCCTTATCTATTTCTTGTTGTGTCATAAGTTATTCAAACTTTAAGTTTTCCAATTTATTGATTTTCTTTTTCAGGCTTTCAATCTTTTTTTTCGTCTTTCCTCTGAGTTCTTTATAGCATCTTCTTTTTCGAAAAATGCTTCCGAACCAATTCCGTAAGACGAATAATCTCCATTACAAAAAGCCCTTAAACGGCCACATCCAAAATCGGATATTTTTGCTTCCTTTTCTAAAATTCCTCTTGATAAAGCATACTTTGTGATATAAACTTTTTTCATTGCTATTTATTTTTATCGTTGTTTTCATTAATTCTCTGGTGAATCATAGTCTTAACTTCATTAAGTGCAGGTAGATGTTCCTGAACTTCTTCCCAGGTTAAATCAGATATGAAGTTATCAAGCTTTCTGTATAATTCTTCCAGCTTGTCGTTTGTAAGGCTGTGTCTTATCTCTTCCATATCTTCCATCGTTTACGGGATTTACATCTTTCTAACTCACATTTTAAATCCTCTATTTCTGATTCAAGTTCCTTTACTCTTTTGTCGCTTTCGGAATACTTCTCATAATATTTGTCATACAATTCGCTTATGGATTTCATTTCATTTTTATATTCCATTTCTACTTCGAATCGTAAAGTATTCCTTAATGCAGTATATTGTGCTGCCTTGCTTCTCATTTCTTCAAACTCAGACAGCGGAATTGTAACTGTTATCGTTTCCTTTTCCTTTCCCATATTGAATATTCCTCCTTTAAGTTTGTTTTGTAACTGTGATAATGATTCTAATGCTAATACAAATCCAGGTGGTATCATTTTACGTAAAGTTTAGTATTTAAAACAGGCTTAATTGTTTATTTTCATCTTTGGTATCTACAAACATCTTTCTGAAGATGTGGTAAAGAACATCTACCACAATGCTGTTACCCGCCATTTTGTATTGCTGCGTCTTGCTAATGCCTGACTTCTGAATATTGTCTATATCTTTTTCGGAAACTCCCATAAGTCGGAAACATTCGCGAGGTGTGAGTTTACGGATACGGTAATTTGCAAAGTCTTCAATTATTTTAGGTTGTAAATTACCTCCTCCCATGGTAACAATATTTGGACTTATACCTATCGGGTTGTACACTCTACCTCTTTGAGGGTTCTTAAAACCTTTCTCATCAGCCAAATTACCTACTTGAATAATTTTAGGCTCTCCCACAAAACAGTCCGTACTACCGCCACAGCCTGTACTTCCATGCACGGTGTTCGCTATATCTGAAAGTCGGCGACTGATAACTTTCCCTTTACTGTCTCTTGTGTATGCAACACATTTCTGCTCCATTCCCTCATAAAGACATGGAGGCTCTCCGCCTGCTGTCAACGTAGGAGAAACTTTTCCGTTATCTTGTACTCTACCTCTTCTCGTTAAGCTTTCAGGATAAGAAGCATCGAATACCCCACCTGGCGGGATTTCTATATATCCTTTTTTAGTTGCTTGTTTTATAATTAGTGCTTGATTTATAGGTTCTGTAATAAAACTTAAACAAGAAGAATCCACAGTCGTCTTAATTGTTCCACATATATCAGATACTGTTTGATTATAAGCATCAAGAAATTGAACTTCATGACCACTGATTTTTCCACTATCAACCAATGATTGTACTCTTTTATTCCCATATTTTTTTTCTTTTGAGCTAAAACCTGTTGGCACTGATTCCAAAATTCTTGGACCTTCACCTTTGTTTGTTGTCAACGTAGGGCACAAACCGTTTGAATCGAACACGTTTCCATTCATTCCGTGACCTGAAGGATTTGTGTTTCCTACTACATAAACGTAATTATCACAATCCCTTGAACCAGCATTAGTCAAAATGCTCGATGCAATCACATCACCCATTGTAGGCTCAAACTTAAATCCGTTTCCTTTAGCCTTGTTCTTCTCGTTTCTTGCAATAAATGTCCTTACAATCTTCTCGCTCAGATAAAAACTTTCGTCCACATCCTTTTCAAGAACATCTTTCAGCCTTTTCTCCAGAGTGAAAGGTTTCGGAAAGTGGAAGGAAGCCTCGCCCAATATCGACACCATAAAGACACGTTCCCTGTTTTGCGGTACTCCGAAGTCCTTTGCGTTGAGAACTTTCGTATAATTGCTGTATCCCTGTCTATAAAGAAATATGAGCCATTCTTTCAGGTATGGAATAAAACTTTTAGAAACAAGGTTCTTAACATTTTCCATTAGAAGATACTTTGGACGTTTAGATTCTATAGCTTTACGGCATTCCCAGATTAGACTACTTCTTGTTCCGCTACCCTCTGCAAGCCCTTTTCTTTTACCTGCATTGCTTATATCCGTGCATGGGAATGAATATGTCAGAAAATCGAAGTCAGGAACACTGCTCCAGTCTATCTTTGATATGTCTCCATAATTGTGGGTTTCTCCATGTACGGCCATATATGCCTGAATAGCGTACTTGTCTATCTCGCTTATGCCGACCACCTCAAAGTCTATTCCAAGTCTTTTCAATGCCATAGACTGACTTCCATAACCTGCAAATGCTTCAAAGATTCTTATCTTTTCCATTAATGTAAGGGTTGTAAGGAAGGTCATAAACTGAAACCGCTTTCCCTTTTTGTATAAGAGAAAGAATATCGCTGAACTGTGCCGGACCGAAATTCATTTCACATATAACATTTCCGTCATTGTTTACAACAGGAGGATTTAGTGGAACAAAAGAAGGGTTCGGGTAAAGTACCGGCTTGACTTTAAAAAATGGAAGATAAATAGATTCTCGTGAAATTCCTTTCAGTTCTATCATACCGTCACGAGATACGCTTTCAAGAGAAAGCAATCCGTATTCTTCTGAAAAAACAATAAGCCCATAGGCCAGTCTGCTTCCAATAAATAAAAGCAATTCATCTACTTCATTCATATCTTGTCAAATTGTTTTTGGAGTTCGTATTCAAAGAAATATCTTATTCTGGAGTTGTCACCTTTCGAAAAAGTAAGTGCATTAGCAAATGCAGACATGCAGGCTGAATAGCATTTGTCTTTCATCCTTTCCGATTCGTCCTTAACCTTCGACTGCTCGATAATGCTTGAAGCCTGAACCGCGTTGTCAATGATTTTCTCAGCGTTAGAGAAACATTCGTTCACTTCTGCATACTTCTTCTTATCCTGATGGAAAATACCCCCATCTTTCTTCAGAATGAATATCCGGACTCCTTCTCCTTTTTTGATGATTACCGCGATGTCAAATCCCTTGTATTCCTTCTGGTATCCTCTTCCTCCTATATTCATAGGATATTCAGTACTTTTAATCATTTTCTTCTGCTCCCTCCCAAGAGCGGTATTACGTTAAAACTCTTGAACCGGTCTATAAGACGGTATCCGAACCTTTCCTTGAACTCATCAAGATCAAGATTGCTGGTTATGTGGTACTTCTTGAAGTGTGACTGATATATCTCATACCTTGCATACAGGAATTCATCTATCACGCTGTCAAGCGATGTACCGTAACTTTTCTGATTCTCAGTTTCAAGGCCAATATCGTTGATACAGATATTAAACGGCATTCCATCTATTCCCTTTCCTCCTTCCTCATTGTAGGTGTATCGGTCTATATGTCCGTTAATCTTGTAGTAGTTCATCATCTGTGTTACGGAAAGATTAAAGAACATGTTAGGGTTGTTAGTAAGTTTCAGGTATTCTGAAAAAACTTGCATTAAAAGCGTCTTTCCTGTACCCGGAACTCCGAGTATCATAAGGTTTTTATGTACCTTATAGTCTTTACCCGGGAATATATTCTCAGCAAGCTTGCAGTTGTTGAAGTAGTATACCAGAAACCTTATTACGTCACGGTTATATTCGTCAACAACAAACTCCCTGAACTCTCTTTCCATATATGCGGAACCTATCTGTTCTATCATCGCACAGTGACGGTCAAATTCATCATAATCTGTCAGGTCGAATTCAGAAACTTCCTGTATATCTTTCTTCATCCGATTTACGAGATTGTATATCTGGCTTGCTTTTAACTGAGTTTTTATCTGTTGTACGTTGTTTTCCATTGTCTCTGCATTTATTGTAGGCATCAACGCCTGTGTTTGTCCACCACCAGAAAAAGCGTCTTTTGGCATCATCTTTTGTGAGTACCGTTTTTTCCGAGCCGGTTGCACTTATGTACTCGAAGAACTTTTTAATCTGTTCCTGAATTATCTTCATGAAGTTTACGGCACCTATTCCGGACTGCCTGCACATCTGCTCTTTCCATAATTCATCAGACATAAGTTCTTTTTCAATGTCAATTAATGTCTTTACAGGAGATAAGGGTTCCGCCTTAATGGCAGATACCCTTAAAGACTTGCTCAGACCTCCCTTCCTTCCGGCATTAGCCCTTTTGCTGCACACATCCTTGTACTTCTCATAATCGCGGTCAAACTGATTCTTTACAGGAGAAAATGCAATCTTGACGATACTGTCAGAAACAAACTCTTCGTATTCCATATTGGTAGGATCGTCAAGGTGTTTCTGATATAGTACCATTGCCCTTAGAAGTTTTCCTGCCTGTGCGTCTGACAACTCACTTATTATGTCCATTGAATCCGTATACAGCAAGAACGAGTTTCGCTTCATGTCATATCTCTTATATATTCGTTAACCGCATCCTTGAATTCTTCAAATGAACGGCAGACTATATATTTGCTTCCGTTCTTGACAGCTTCCTGTTCCCATTTCTTCTGAGAATCACTCTGCTTACCGGAACGTGTTTTCATTTCGATGCAAGGTGCACCGTAATGACGGTTGCTCTTGAGAAGAATCAGGTCTGACACGCCCGGGAGCATACCTTCATCCTTCATGTACGCGCCATTCCTTGCAGATCTTCTTGCAGCGTTTGGAATTGCAAAAAGCACATAGCTTATGGAAGGATACTGCATCCTGAACCATTTAACGCACGCACATTGAAGACGGTGCTCTTCATCATCATGCGTCTTTTTACAAGTATTCTTCTTTATTTTGAGAAGGTCCGAAATACTGATTCTATTCTTCTGTGGCATAGGCTAAGCTGAATTCTTTAGGTATGTACTGTCTAATCGGTATGATGGTTGACTGTTCAATAGACGCATGGATAATCTTCCTGTCAAAACCTCTGTTTTTCTCCTTGCATTCTTCTTCGAGCTTGTCCTGCTCGTCATTCAGGTATCTGTTGATAAGCATTATCGCGCGTTCTGCAGTATAAGTCTGTACGACGAACTGCCTGTTAGTTTCCTCCTTGTCTCCATCCTTTCCTTCTGTAGTAAAAATGATTCGTGCGTCAATGTTGTAGAATTTGGATTCAGGAATGTCGGCCTTGTCCTCTCCGAGTATCTTCTTGATTTCCTCGTCAGAATAAAGTTCTGAATTCTCCATAACAAGCTTTCCGAGTTCATCAAGAGGGGTAGTTGATAGCTTGTCAACAAGAATTATGCAATAATCAAACTCCTTAATCTGGGTTATCCTGAAACTTCCCTTGAAATTGAGTTCCGTGAAGTCCTTAACGATTTCCCTTGCCTGGTCTATAGACTGTGCTTTAAGCAGGAACTTCTTTTTTTTCATGCCACATAATACTTGTGCCATGTACGGAATAAAGTTGTCAGTTGTCATTTCGAACGCCATTCGTCTCTGATTGGATACTTCAACCTCCTGAATGGATCCTTCCTGCATATAAAAGTTGATTTTAGATATTTCCTCCTGCCCCAGGTAGGTACCAGCGTCAAAGATTATCTCATGACTGTCAATATTTACCACTTCTCCGGTACCTTCATCAGCAAACGCTTCACTCCATGTTCTTTTCAGTGATTTTACCAGGAACTTTCCAAGCATTTTTTTTATGTCGCTTGTTACATATCTTACTTCATCCTTTCTTGTTTCGACCTTCACTACGTTTTTTTTCTTTGCCATAGTTAATATTTTTATTCATTATATTCTACAAATTCACCATCTTGTAAACTATACCAGGTATCAGGCTTTACCTTATCTCCATCAACTACAACTGCTTTCCACGATGCAATCTCATAGTTCTCTTCATTTTCCTCGGCAATAACCAATATTGCCCCCATACCTCCTCTTACCTTGACATTATTACCACGTGCTACTGACAGCCCATGCTTACCTGTACATGACTTACCTCTTGATGTAGCTGCACCACTATAACCGGCCGTAGCTGCACCATAATCACCGGCCGTAGCTG
>SAMEA3387464__coassemble_2032_pt1 | contig 20760 bp, 22 predicted proteins | sample SAMEA3387464__metabat2_high_PE_014 | metagenome-assembled genome bin SAMEA3387464 (sample SAMEA3387464) | Felis catus | biome: Faeces | place: United Kingdom | collected 2012
CAATATATTGGAATACAGAAAGCAGTTTAAGGAAATAAAGAAAAGTATTAATAACGGGTTGGTAATACCTGTTCAAGAGTTACATAGATTTATAGAACTTAATGCTAATTATTATGAAGTCTATAATGTTATAGGAGATTACTATAAAAATATGAAGGATATAAGAAAAGCGGTAGAATATTGGAAAAAATCTCTTGATTACGAGATTCCATCAATTTATGAATCAGATAAAATTAGAAATAAAATAAAAGATTATGATAAAGAATAGTACATTGCATTATTCTTCTGAATCTGATATAATCAGGTTTCAAGAAGAAAGATTAAAAGAAACATTGGAATACATTTTACACCATTCTCCATTCTATAAGAGAATGTTTAAAGAAAACAATATAGATATCAGACAAATCAAACATTTGTCGGATCTTCACAAATTACCTGTTACAACGAAAGAGGATTTACAGAAACATAATAATGAGTTTATTTGTATAGATAAAGAAAGTATAATTGATTACGTTACAACATCAGGGACATTGGGAGAACCCGTAACTTTTGCTCTTTCTAATAATGATTTAGACCGGTTAGCCTATAACGAAGCAAGTTCATTTACTATGGCCGGATGTAAGAAAGGTGATATCATACAGCTGATGACAACAATAGACAGAAGGTTTATGGCCGGTCTTGCATACTTCTTAGGTGCGCGTGAATTGGGTTGTGGAATCATACGTGTTGGAAATGGTATTCCAGAGCTACAATGGGATACTATACAAAGAGTTTCCCCAAATGTCTGTATTGTTGTACCATCATTCCTAATGAAACTAATCAAATATGCCGAAGAGAATGGAATTGACTACAATAATTCTTCATTAAAAAAAGCAATCTGTATAGGAGAAGCATTAAGAACACCAACAGGTGAATACACAACATTAGGGAAAAAAATATCAGAAAAATGGCCTAATCTAGAGTTGTTCTCAACTTATGCCTCTACGGAAATGCAATCGTCATATACCGAATGTAAAGAACATAGTGGATGCCACATTCCAACGGATCTTATCATAGTTGAAATGCTTGATGATAATAACAATCCTGTTCCTGATGGTCAACCTGGAGAAGTTACGATTACAACTCTTGGGGTTGAAGCAATGCCTTTATTGCGTTTTAAGACAGGAGATATATGTATCAGACAAAGTAGTAAATGCTTATGTGGACGCAATAGTGCAAGATTAAGTTCGGTTATTGGCAGAAGAGGACAGATGATTAAGTTTAAGGGAACAACCTTGTATCCACCGGCATTATTTGATATTTTGGATAATATACCTGAGGTTGAGAACTACCTCGTTGAAGTATTTACCAATACGTTAGGTACGGATCAGATTCAAATTAAAATAGGATGCAAGAATCAGAATGATGCTTTCATTAAGCAAATAAAAGATGTTTTCCGCTCAAAAGTAAGGGTTGCACCAGATATTTGTTTCGTCCCTGTTGAGCTTATAGCTAGACAACAACACCCTGAAATGAGCCGAAAACCTATTAAGTTTTTTGATTTGAGAAATAATTAGTATATTTGTGATACTTTCAATTATCTCATAATTAATAATTTAAATCTTTAAAGTTATGAAGAAGAAAATTCTATTTTCAATCCTGCTTTTATTTAGCATGTTTGTAGTTAATGCAAAAGGTACAGAATCTGTTTATGTTTACGGTGTCGATTATACATCTGTTAAGGTATATGGTGCCTCGGAAACAACAGAACAGTTTAAAAATGCATTCGAAGGCATAAATCTACTATTAATGAATGAGGCAAAAAAATATGATTTTACTGATATAGTAGGTGAAAATAATAAATTAAAGTTAGAAATGATTCTTGATTCTACTAAAGGATGTGATTTTTCTAATATTAAGACTTTGGATAAAGATATTGAACCAATAAATATTACTGAAAAAATAAAGAATTATCCAATAAAGGAAACATCTGGAGATGGTTTTATTATAATTGCTACTTTATTAGATAAATCTGCAAATAAAGCAACTTATAAAGTGGTCCTTTTTGATGTGAAAACAAGAGAGATATTAAAAGAAGAGGAGTTTATAAGTAAAGCAGGTGGATTTGGCTTGAGAAATTTTTGGGCTAAGACTATATACACATTAACAAAGAAGTTTGAATTTGATAAGAAGTAATCTGTTTCAATGTAAGTACTTATTTGATTTGTTTTTAGATTGGAATGGCAATTAAGCTATTTTAGAGTAAATAGATTTAATGAGGCTGTCTCAATTATAGATTATTAGTAAACTATTGTTGTCCGATAAAAATTTTGCGAAGGCATAAAATTAGGGCTGACTTTATTTGCGAGGTCAGCCCCTTTTCGTTAGATTTTAGTCGCCAAACAATAAAAGCGAATCATGGGACTTGCCCCAAATGAACGTATAACGGTTAGCGTTTGCCTCCATCTTCATCCTATCAGTACAAGACACATCCAGACTTACAAAACTTTCCGACACGAAGAACTTTACGATGGTGGCAAAAACCGTCTTCAGTACATCACTTGAAGATACAGAAATACGAGAACTTTATGGACTACTATCAAAAAAAGTTGAAATATGTGGCATTTTCTTATTTTGATATGATTCGTGTAGTAATTCGATTACAGATCATTGATTCCCGGAAGTAGACGTTTTGTATCCATAGTGGGCATTGGCAGGAGAGGGGTGTATCTGGTTGGGTGACAAAGAAACGGTGGAGGCTAGATGGGGGATATACCGAGATGAGACGCTTCTGTCGCACCAGTTCAGATTGTGGGTTTTCACCAAATGAAAGAGATAAATCAGATACGCATAATCAGCATGCGCGGCTGACGGAGCTTCCGGAGACGGATGTATGTCAGCCGACCCCGGTTGTTTGTCTTATAAGGTCTGCAGCGGGCGTATTAGAACTCTTTCGTTTCTTGCGTTTGTTGCAGAATCGTTTTTCCGTTGTGCTGCACTTTCAGGGTGGCTTTATCGCCCATAGTCACCACATAGCGGTAGCTGCCTTTTGAGAAGAGGAAGGTGTTGTCCTTCTCTACATAGCTGCCGGTCAGCACCAGTTCGGGAGTATCTGACATCTGCTGTGTGCTTTTCCAGGAAGCATATCGCATGGTTTCTTCGTCCAGCTTGTCGATGCGGATGATGTAATCTTTCGTTCTGAAAAACAGTTCCAGACGCTGGTAGTGATGCAACTGGGGATGCAGCCAGAAAGGAGCACCGGTTTTCTGATAGACGAAGTCCGTGCCATTGAAATGGTAGATGTCGTATCGGTCGGTAATGCTGCTCATGCTGTCTGTAGTGGCCACGTACAGGTTTTGTGCTTTTGGGTCGAATTGGAAGAGCCAGTCCCATCCTTCGCCTAGATTCGCAAGGAAGTACCAGTCGGCTGCGGTGTGTTCGAAGCCTACGGTGTCATTTCCGTTCCGCTTCTGTACTGGATGAGGTTACCCCAGCAGATCATGGTTCCGCCTTCGCCCGTATTCCATGAATAGATGCGCAGGCATTTGTCGGCTGAAGTGGCGATGGTGACGTATTCCTTTTCGATACTTCGGGTGAAAGGGTAGGAGAAGGTGGCAGTATCAGAAAGTACCCAGTTGACCAGGCCTTCATGGGAGGGTCCGAAAGAAATTTCCAGGGCTTCCTCTTCTGATTTTGCCTGAGAATCCTCGAGCATTTTGAGCTCTTTCTTTTCCATTTCTTTTATCTTTTTTGCCTGAGCGGCTGCAGAGGGTTTGCATGCAGAGATTGTTACAAAGGAAAACAGCGACAAATATAGTAATGAATAAGCTTTCATGTTTTTACGGGTTGGGTGTGTATTGGGGGGATAAAGATACTACTTTTTCAGCTGATTCCATACGGTTTCTATCCACCGGCGGATATTCTCCCGGGCGACTTCCGGACGGATGGCTTCTGCAAGGGGCATACCGTCGGGGGTAAGGCTGTCCACCCGACTGAATCCGGCATTCAGCAGGGACTCGGCATCGCTGGCTTTTCCGGCTACCAGCCAGACGGGGATATGCTGTGCTTGTGCCCGTCGCATTACTCGCTCGGGAAGCTTGCCCATGAGCGTCTGACGGTCGGCATGTCCTTCGCCGGTAATGATGAGGTCGGTATGTGTCAGGAGGGTGTCGAATTCGCAGAGGTCGAGCAGGAGGTCGGCACCCGATTGGGTGGTGGCCTGAAGATATTGCAGGAAGGCGTATCCCAGTCCGCCGGCAGCTCCGGCACCGGGTTGGAAGGATGCGTCTCTGCCCATGCGCCGGGCGGACTCTTCGGCAAACTGACGGGCGCGTCGGTCCAGTTCTTCCACCATCTCGGGAGTGGCTCCCTTCTGTGGGGAAAAGATGTGAGCAGCACCTTCGGGTCCGTAGAGCGGATTGCGTACATCGCTGGCTAGTATGAAATGACAGTCGGAAAGGAGACCGTTTAACACGTCTTCTATCGTGCCGCCGGGAGCCAGGGAATCGGTCAGGCCCTGAAGCATGCCTTTTCCGGCATCGCTCGTACCGCTTCCGCCCAGTCCGATGAGGAAGCGCCGGCATCCGTGCCGTACGGCGTGCGCCACGAGTTCGCCTACGCCGTAGGTGGTAGCCACTAACGGATTGCGTTTCTCGGCAGACAAGTACGTCAGCCCGCAGGCTTGCGCAGTTTCAATGACGGCGGTTCCGTCGGGAGCAATGCCGTAGCAAGCGGTGACGGGGCGCATCAGCGGGTCGTGTACTTTCGCTTGGAGAAGTTGCCCGTGGAGGGCGGTGATAAAGGCTGGAAGCATTCCTTCGCCTCCGTCGGACATGGGGAGGGAACGGACTTCTGCCCCGCGGGCGGTGAGGGCCTGCGAGAAGGCTGCCTCTACTTCTGCTGAAGAAAGGCAGCCTTTGAATGAATCGATGGCGAGCAGAATTCTCATGAGTGAGTGGGTTTTAGTAACTTTTGCAAAGTTACTAAAAATAGGTGGAAGACTGCAAGCACATTGGTGTGATGTCAGCTTTTGGAATCGGGAATCGTGTAGTTAAGCAGGTAAATGTCATCCGGAGAAATTTGTCCGTCTGCCGTCAGGATACGCCAGTCGGTGATTTCAGAGACGTGATACACATTTACGTCACCACAATGCAAAGAGCTGATATAGTAAGGTTCGTTCAGTGCTTCTGCCCGGAATGTGTCGGGGCCGATGAAACCTTTCATGCGGAACCAGATGTGTTCTTTCTGTTCCTTTTCATCGGGGTCTGCGAATTCCGGATCGACCGTCAGCCCCAGTTTGACGATAGCCGATTCCGGGTCGGATGCACAAGCTCTTCTCATATAGTCAAGGCGCTCAAGGGCCATTTCTTTCATACGCCGTGTTTCGGCATTGGTAATCATGCACAGCAGGTTATCGTCCATTTTGTCCGCAAGGTCGGTAATAGGCACATATTGATGCTGATTCATGGCTTCTTCGCTTGGGTAGGCAAAAAGCATGCAGGAGCGGGTGTTGTGTCCATATTTACGTTGCTGGAGTCCTCCGTTTACCTCCTGAGGGTATCGGTGCAGTGCTTCAGGCCATGGTATCAGTGTGCCCACTAATGGTGAGTTGTCAGCAAATCGTGCCAGCAATACCGGTTCTCCTGCTTCCGGAATTTCTTCGTTGTCAAGCAGGCTGCAAGCCATGGTGTTCATCACTTCTCCAATTTCGTTCAGGTTTTTCTTTCCGGCATCCAGAATTTCTATTTCCGGCAAGCCACATCGGGCCAGTCCGTGTGTGTGAAGCCAGACTTCGTCCTTTTCATCCGTCACGGCATGTATCTGATAGATGTACTGCGGACTGGGAGGAGTATTTGAAACAGCAGCCAGGTGGACCCATTGTCCGGAGAAAATCTGTTCGGCACTTTCATCAATGATGGCTACCGATTCCGGCATCAGGGCATCAATGAGCTTGAGCTGGAAATGGAAGGATGACTTATGGTCTTTTCCGAAAGGCATGATAACCATCAGGCCGAATTCAGCCTTTGCCAGTTCTTCATTTTCTTCATCAGAAAATATGTGTCTACGCTGTATTGATTTGTAACTGTCGTAAGCGGGATAAGGAGAGAGGTCGACAGTATAAGTCTCTCCATGATAGTTGATAGTAATGAAAGGCTGTTCACCGTCGTTCTCGGAAGCCACGGACAATACTTCTACTCCCTCCATCCGCCTGATGCGTCTGATTTTTTCTTCGCGGTCGAAAAGGGTGTCTTCCTGGTCGCTCCAGGGAATGGCGAGCATGTATGATTTTTCTTCGTAATAGGATAAAGGCTGTTCGGAAGGAGAGGCGAGGAAGTCGGTCACACGCCGGCATTCTTCCAGTGCTTCTTTCACATCGCTCCAAAATTCCTGGGTTTCGGGGTCGTCATCTATCATTTGCATGACGGCGTCGAAATAGGGTATAGCTTCTTTTTCACGTTCCAGGTGCATTAGCGCGTATCCCATTCTGCAATGCCAGTTCGGGTCGTTCCGGCCTTCCTTTCTGGTCGATTCTAACAAATCCAGTGACTTGAGCAGATAAGATTCTCCATGGTTTATGCTGTGGCCATAGTTTGCGTATTCACGTGCCAGAAGGCCGGTGAGTTCATAACTTCGTTTTGCTTCGGGAACAGATTCCATCAGTCGGATGGCTTCTTCTATTTGTCCTTTTTCCAGAAGTGCCTGAACTTCTTTTATCATGTCATTTTGATTTTTCATAAGATATATGTTTTTAAGGTGAGTATTTCTGTCAGGATTTCAATTGTACGGATTCTATCAGTTTCTGGGCTTCAGCCTCATGGCTGTCGTCTGTGGTTAAGCAGATAATCAGATAGCCTTCGAGTGTTTCACGGTCCAACCGGAATACCAGGGTCTGCTGCACATGGATGGTGCCTCCTCCAGCTACCGGATAGTCCATAGGGACAGATATTTTTTCGAACTCCTTTCCCTGGACGTTTATTTTCTCAACTGGTTCTCCTTGCATGGAATGCAGGATGGTTCGGTGCATCTCGTCCAGTTCTTCTTCGGTATCAAACTTGTTGTGATTGATTGCTATGCTGTTTTGTTCATCCAGCAAATAGAGAATGCATTGTTCATTTGATTTTTGTGTCATCCAGTGTGCCGGATAGGAACAGCTGAATCCAAGCTGGTCGACAGTATAAGTTTCCCATTTGTCAGGGTCGGTTGTGGTGGGAGGAGACAAGACGGGAGTGTCAGAGTTGGCAGTTTCTTCTCCATCTGTTTCTTCAGTGGCATACTTTTCCAGTTCTCCGCTTTTCCATGCTGCCTGTATCTCCTCGTATTCTGATGGGGCAAGACGTGTCTGTTCGGTAAATGCCAGTATGAAGAGCACCAGAAGTACTCCTTCAGCGATGCGGGAAATGGCCCGGCTGTCTGTTTGCATGCGGTCGGCCTGCACGTAGCCTGCTCCCAGCAGCAGCCCGCTTACCAGTCCGCCTACATGGGCTGCATTGTCAATTCCCTCCGTTCGGGCTCCCGTGAGCAGGTTGTACACGACGAAGAGTCCGATGCTGTACAGTAACGACCGCCGTTGGTGACGTTCTATGCGATGGAACAGAAGGTAGGAAAGGAAGATACCGTATAATCCGAAGATTGCTCCAGAAGCCCCTGCACTGATACTGTCAGGGTGTATCATCAGACTGGCAGATGCAGAACAGAGTCCGGTGAGCACGTATGCCACACTCAGCCGGTCGGTACCCACAAGTTGTTCCAGGTAGGCACCGATATAAAGCAGGGCATACATATTCATCAGGAGATGAATGACCCCGATGTGGATAAAGTTGCAGGTAAACGTGCGCCACCATTCGCCGGAGAGGGTAAGCGGACCGAAGTCGGCTCCCCATTTAAGGATGGAAATACCCGTCGGGAATAGGAAATTTACTCCGCAGAGCACCATTAGCAGGAAGATGGCTACGTTGATGTATACCAAAATAGGGGTGGCCATATTGCCTTTTCGTGGGGTCAGTATGGAACGGAATGTCATTCTGTTGCTATCGTCCAGTATGACTCCGTCGTTTTCTGCGGAATGAAACGCGCTGTAACCTTCACAGGTGTTTCTACGGTCAGTGCGGGCAATGTGTGAACAGTCTTTTAGTTTGTCAAGTAGATTCGCCAGTCCGTTAGCCTGCTTGAATTCGGTTTCTTCTTTATATAAGGGATACAGTTCGTAGAACGCTACTTTCTCACCATCGGGCAATGTACATTCTCCGGCCTGCTCATCCCGCTTTTCAGGGGAAAGGAGCAAAAGGGACTCCATGGCTGTGTTTTCATGCAATGGGCTGCCGTCGGATACCGTATGTCCGCATGTCAGCCAGATGTCTTTCTGCCGGGTAAGTTCAGCACACCGGAACAGCCACTCCACGGGCCATCTGTCTTCCGGTTCATTGCTTTCGGGGTTCCATTCCGGTGGAAGGCTGATGCAGAACTCGCACCGGGAGGGGAGATCCTTATGTGGCATTTTCATGGAACTGGCACCCGCTCCACAGGTGACCAGCGTGTAATAATCATATCGGTTGGTTGGAGCTACGAGAAGTATTTCTACCGGAGAGTTTGTCTTTTCGCTTCGCAGAATGGCGTTGATGCTGCCGAAATATTTGCGGATGTGTGCCTGTACCGCCTCTTTCTGCTCACTGATATAGGCAATGTAGGGATGCATGCTCTCTTTGTCATTTGTAATGCAGTGGCTGTTGTGTAAGCGCTGCATGGTTTTGAAAAGCTTTTTAAGATTGGATTTGTTCTTCCCCCAGTCTATTATCTGTATGGTAGAACAGGCACTGGTGGCCACAATCTGTCCGTTTATTTCGCGAAGTGTTACTTTTTCCTCCCACGACCTCATGCTCATGGGAGTATAGAATACAGCTTCTGTGCGTGTCATGCCTCCCGCTCGCCAGCCTAACTGTCTGGCTGCTTCTGCCGCAATCAGCAGGATTTCGCTTGGGCTACAGCCGGGAAGGCTGAGCGTCATTTCTGCTTTAGGTTTAAATCCGATTGCCATAATTGAATTTTTTAGTGTAGTAATTCTTGTTTCAAATCAAATGCTGGCTTTTCGGTGTGTGCTTTACAGAAGGGTCCAGACTTAACAAAATGGAAGCGGATATTTAATGGTATGAAAGGTTATTTTAATTTGTGTGGGGCTAAATTAGGTATATGAATTGATAAAAACAACTTCTTCGGAAAGTTTTAATATATTTTTAATAATTGCAAAAAACTATGTAATTAATAAGAAAATATACTTGGGAACTTCATTTGTAGGCTGAAAAGTATAAAAAACTTAAATTATGACCGTGTGGTCGTTTTTTTAAGACATATTAAGTGGACAAATGAGGTATGGTAATCAATTTGTGGTATTTTTGAGCAAATGAATGGTTGGTGTGTGTGCAAAATAAATTTTGTGTAACAGAATTTAGGACAGAAAACTCAGGGTACAGATAAAATAAGGAGGAAACAGGTAGGAAAGAATTATTTGAAGTCGGTTTGCTTGATATGGTGACTATGGAGGCTATGCCCTGGTCTGTGTTTGCTCCATGCAAATGAAGTGAAAAAAACGCAAGTGCATTTGCTGTCAAACGCCTTTGCGTTTCAAGTAAAACGCAAGTACGTTTCAGGTAAAACGTCAAAGCGTTTTCACACAAACGCAAAGGCGTTTTTTGACTCTGACGAACTTCCTTGAATCCTGATGAATGAAAACAGATGTAAAACACAAAAAAATCAAAAACTTATGAACCTTATAGAACAATGCCAACAGTGGAATGGACAAAACGAGTTTCAAAAAATAATAGATGCCATTGAAGCTATTCCAGCTGACCAGCGCACTCCGGAGTTGGATAGTGAACTGGCCCGTGCTTATAACAATTTGGCCGAACCTACCGACAGGCACCTTTTTCAAAAATCCCTTGCCTTACTGAAACCCCATGAAAACTATTTCAAGGGGGACCATTGCTGGAATTTCCGCATAGCCTATGCTTATTATTATTTAGAGCAAGAGGGAAGAGCGCTCCACTATTTCCGGCAGGCCCTGGATGCACGTCCTAGTGATGAGGATACCCGGCAAATGATAGAAGCATGCCGTAAGGATTTGTCGTTGCCCCGGTTTAACAAGACCTTTCGTGAACGTACAGAAAAGGCGTGGGCTGCTTTTGAACGGGAAGAAGCAAGGCTGCGCAAGATTATGCGCGAAGATATACGCCATGAGCGTAGCAAAGAACTGATTAGCCGTTGTGAGCGTGTCCTTTCCATCGCCCTGAGTGACACGGCATTCGAACTTGGTTGTCAAAAGGACCGATATGAACTGGTACTGAGTCCTGAAGGAGAACGGATGAAGCTGTTTCCACTGGTTTATTTCCAACAACATGCTCCGGCATCCGTGCGTAAGAACTGGGACATTATAGTAGGCCGTCAGAAAAATCCTCATTCTACAATTCGTATAGATGAATATGAAGTAAAAGGAAAAGATGTGGATGTGTGGATAGAACAGATAAAAGGCAAGCAGGTGGTGCTTACTCTTTATTGTGAGAAACTGCTTCCTCTGCTGAAAGAAAACGAAAACAAGGCTTGGTGGATGATGGCCAACCTGATGTCGCACGAGCTGGGTGAAATTGCTTACCTGTCTCTGATTCGCAGTTTCGAATTGACCGCTACACCTAAAAAGGGAATCAGCACCAGGCTGTCCGTACTTTCTGACGCATTGAAGGCAATGAATCTGCCCGATTACAAAGATGCAGAAGAATTCCTGATTCACAATCGTATCAACTATAACTTGAGCCCGGAAGAAGACAAAAATGCCGACTGGCGTCTGGATGTCTTTACAGGGAGTGCCTGTGTGCCTGCACTTATCAACGGCTATTTAAGTGCGGAACCAGATGCCATGGATGAGCTTCATCAGGATGGCATTGTGGCTGGATTCTTTATTTATCCGGCAATTGAAGCTGTAGAAGGAGAGGAACGTACGAAACAAATGCAGCAACTCAGGGATGACTTGCAGGAGAAAATCCGGAAGCAGGCTGGCGATGACGTGGTAGCTTTTCTGGGGGGAGCTACGGGACTGTATTGCGGATACCTGGATTTTATGGCCTGGGATTTAAGGAAACTATTAGAGGTTGCTGCCGATGTCTTTTCACACACCAATCTGCCGTGGGCATACTTCCATTCTTTCCGCCGTGATGTAAGTACGGTAAGAATATGGGAACGTACAGTCGAAGAAGAAGCTCCTCAACAAGGCATACATCCGGACACCGGTTCCCTGCTCTCGGCAGAAGACCTTCGTGCGCTGGAAGCTTTTCATGAAGGGGCCACCGGTTATTTCGGAAAAATGTTCAGCTACATTGTAGATTTTGTAAGGAAAGGTGTCAAGGAAGGCCGTTTTACAGAAGAACAGGCCCGGGCTGACCTCCAGATAGCCTTGTGGTATTCGTATAGCTGTATCAACCTGACCTCTTATGAATATTATTACCGTGCCATGCAGTGGATGCCCGATTCGGAAAAGAATGCTAAAGGATGTGCCACATGGTATTATCGTTACTCTTGTGCGCTGATGTATTGCAGTCGGTTGGAAGAGGCCCTGAAATATGCCGAGCAAGGAGCAAAGGAAGAGCCCGATTATCCCTGGATATGGCTTCAGGTAGGAAAACTCCGTTATTATTTCGGCGATAAGAAAGGCGCGCTGGAAGCCGTAAAGCAGGGGCTTTCACTTGAACCGGGCGATTATGAGTTCCTGACATTGGGCCGGGAGATAGAGCTGGGAGCCTCACTTGAACAGATGGAGTTCCACTGGATAAATCCGAATGCAGACCGCGACCTGCTTAACGGGCTGGATGAAGAGGCTGACGATAAGAGATGTACCATTTCCTGTCTGACAGTCAATCCGGAAGGTCTTGCTCGTTTCCATCGGATATTTACCCCCGGACTGGTTACTGATTATGTGAAGAATTCACCCTATTGCCGCTTCAACTATCAGACGCAGCATGGCAAGGTAGAAGTAGTGTTCAAGATGAACGAGGCGGGGCTTTCCAAACTACAGGCCGACTGGCTGGTAATGGTGAAAGATGCACTGGATGACGGACGCTGGGCTGCACATCGTACTACAGAAAATCAGGAAGGAGCGCTTGAAACCATTGTCTTAGGACTTGACTATTCCATTCTCTTAGAGTACAAGCTGAAAGGTCCGGATGAAGGATATGTGCAGGTGTGGTTGAACAAGGATGGCACACCCGTTTCAAATGAAAGCGGTGATTGATATTAAAGGATTTAAAGAATAAAATCAACTTTAAAAACAATGATATGAAACGAATAAACTATTATCTGCTGCTTCTGGCAACCATGCTGTGTGTATCATCACTAAATGCACAGAAAGAATACTCTATAGATTGTGTCACTGTAATCAATTTGGGAGACGGGCGTATTCTTCACAGAGATATATCTGGCAATAAACCTCTCAATGGCGAACATCGTATCATTGACGGTTATCATTCTGCTTACATTCTTGCCGGGTTCAAGGATGGTCTCTACAATGGTGATTATGAGGAATATGTATACAATAAGCTGAAAGCCAAAGGTTCATACAAAGAGGGATGGAAGAATGGAATCTTCAAGAAGTTTGATGATGAAGGCAGAGTGACAGAAGAAAAATCCTACAAGGACGGAAAACTTGATGGGGCACATCGTACATTCTATACAAACGGCAAGCTGGAAATGGAGCGTTTCTACAAAGAAGGAAAACAGGATGGGAAGGATTTGTATTATGAATTTGACGGAACTCTGCGGAGGGAACATAACTATAAGAATGGGAAACAGATTGGCAAACAATATTCATACATAAAGGGTACATTCGAACTGAAAGAAACATCCTATTACAATGAACAAGGACTGCTTGATGGTGACTTTGAGCAACTTTACTTGTTCGGTCAGCCTCGTACTATCGGCCATTACAATAATGGTCAAAAGGATGGTACCTGGATACAGATAGCAGAAAGTGGAGATACGCTTCATATAACGACTTACAATAACGGAAACGAAGAAGGACTTCAGGTTCGTTTCGACAGAGCGACCGGATCACGAGTAAAGGAATTTTACAAAAAGAATAACCGTTATGACGGATTTTATAGAGAATACGACCCTGAAACTGGAGAACTTATTTATGAGGCAACCTACCAGTTCGGACGTCTTAACGGTAAAGCAAAATCATTGGTACGCGATAACCGTTTCGATTATTGGGAAATAAGTACATACGTCAATGGTCGACAGACTGGTCCTTTTGAGTCACGATATGTAAAGAACGATAAAGTAAGAGAAATAGGTACATATCGCAATGGTCATCGCACCGGACGATGGAAACGCTATGACATCAATGGAAAACTGGAGATGGAATGGGAAGAATAGGAATTATGGTTTAATAATCCTGTGTACTGGAAAGCGGTTAATGATAGGGCGTATGAAAACAGTTATATCGTTACTCATATTATTGTCGCTCCATTTCGTTATTCTGAAGTTGAATTCTATTAGAAAGGTTATATATCTGTAGAGTTTCCATAAATAGGTAGTAATATGCCAAGTTAGCTGCTAAACGCAGCTTCTTGTCCAGCCATTAGATATAACAGACATGAGAATATTTATATTATATTGCTTATTTCTTTTTCCTCTTATCTATGCCATAGCGAAAAATGACTGTGTGGAACAAGATTCAGCAAAATATCATTCTTTGGCTGAACAAGATTCCCTTTATACAGAAACGGAAAAAACAGAATCTGAAATTCTATATAAACTATGTTTTAATCAGCAAGGTAAAAAGAATGTTGTTTTTGAGTTGAAGGCGGTAGATGATAGTAGTATTGACTTTATACAAAGCTATACAATCAAGGGTGTAAGAAAGTTTGATAGCTTTGCTGTGTACGATAATGTAGCAGACGGAAATCGTTTCTTGTTTTTTGATTATGAAAGTCAAATTGCTTATATGACGCCTACTTGTTTTTCCGGTTTCTATCCGATATATAGTTCTGTGGACTTTTCAAAAATGGAAGTTTTGCTACAAAATGAACATTCTTGTTTGAAGTATCCAAGCGATACGTTAAGTATTGACAGTAAGGTGACTTATGTTCCATTTAACTGTAATAATCGAATCATAAAGGCAATTTTTGTTCCATATGCTCAAGTAGGAAAAGATAATAAATATCTAACAACGAAAGATAGCATCTGACGATGCTCCTTTCTAACCATTATCAACCATAAAACGTAGAAATATGTACGAAGAATTTTTAGAAAAAAGCTTCAATAGTAAGAGGCAAGCAGTAGATGATACTTTTATTGCTAAATATGCTGATTTGGCTTATCCCGAACTGAATACTTTATGGCAGGAGGTCGGGCTGGGAAGTTATTGTAATGGGCTGTTTAAGCTCATCAATCCGTCCGATTATCAGGATGTGATAAACTCCTGTTTTGAAAAGGAGGATGACCAATCATTTCTACCATTCATGTGTACGGCTTTCGGCGATCTCTTTGCCTATGTAAAGAATCCGAGACTGAATAATTACGTCGTTTATCTGAATGTCAGATACGGAACATATTTAATACTTCCTGCCAATCTTCGTGCGATTTTTAATAAGGTAATGGTAAATGAAAGTTTCTTGAAAGGCTGGTTTGATTTAGAAAATTATCCTGTAATACAAGAAAAACTCGGAACTCCAGATTATGATGAGTGTTTCGGATATTCTCTACTATTGGCTTTGGGAGGAAGTGAGGACATTGAAAACATCAAGATAGTTAAGACTATTCCGTACATTGACATTTGTACCCAAACAATCGGCGAATTTGAAGTTGCAGATAAATAGTGAATATAGAATAGGTTGATAACGAAGCAGGATAACGGCAAGCCGCTCCCTTCTGAACCATTACTAACAATAGTACGATGAATAAAACTGTCCAATCCATAGTATCATTGACTGCTTTCAGTGCTTTACTGATAGCCATAACATTATTTTATGGTGGCTTAGGTTTTAGTCGTCTGTTCGAGATATATGGCATTATGGAGTATTGTTTTTTAGGTTTACTTATTATTATAGATGTAACCATAATCTACAAGGTCTATAAACTTTATGCAATGTATCCTAAAGCGATAATGTTATTGCTGGGCTTGGAATGTTGCTCTGTCATTTTGTGGCTTGCCTTTATCTGTATAGACCAAAGTCTATTAGATTGGCAAATTACAAATTTCATATTGCAAGCTGTCAACTTAAACGGCTTCACAGGAGATGAACGAGGATTGAATATGCTCGCAGTCTTATGCGGTATTATTTATCCTTTTTTGGGGATTGGGTGTTTATTCACCGGATTGAGATTTATAAATAAGTTAGTAACAACGAAAGATAGCATCTGACTATGCTCTTTTCTAACCATTAACGATAATAATTATGAATACAGAAGAACTTTATATTTGGCGATATGGGATAGGTAAACTTCCTAAAGGATTATTGGAGTATGGTAGATCTGATATCTGTGATACTTACGATGAGAGTAAAAGGCAGAAGTTTCAGAATCTCGGGCAATGGATGTGGCAAAATAATGACGGATGGCGCGAGAATTTACCTCCCGTCTTATTCCTTGTATGCAACAAGAAACCGGGAATCCTGCAATTTGATTTTCTTGATAAAAGCAGTATAGAACTCAAAATCGTATCGGAAGAGTTTTTGTCTTTACTTCAAGAAAATGGGTTTATCGATAAATATGATATTGCAACTGTCAAGGTAGTAGACAAGAAAAACGAATCTCTAACGGATAAGAAATACTATGCTCTACGTATAAATCATTTTGATAATGATTCTTTTCATTTCGGGAAAGGCATAACATATCAGAGTGACTTTCAAAAAAAACTAGGTACTTGTTTTACAGTATATCCTGATATGAAACTGAAAGACAGTTCAATCAAACAGAATTTCTTTGTTTTGAATAGTATAGAATATAAAGATGGTATAATATTCCGAGAAAGAGTTTTGGATAAGGTATTGAATCTGTATAAACCTGAAATTTACAAATTATCAGACTACTCCAAACTATGGATAGATAATGACTTTTATCCATATGGAAATGAATTTATGATTGTGAAATAAAATCGTTAACAAGGTCGAGATAACAGCTGAACGCTATTCCTCACCAAACCATTATAAACAGTAATGCAAAATATGAAACAGAATATATGCCATATCAGTATCTTTTTACTCTTTTGGTTTTGTGGAGTAGTCTATCCACAAAATCACAAAGCGGATGTTTTGCAAAAAGACCTTTCTGACTTGTTTGACAATTCAAGCATGATTGGCATATTAGGAGAAGATTGTAGCCGAATTGATATTCATTTTGCCGAAGTTCGGAAAATAGATGATAGAGAATATGAGATAAAAGGTGCCAGTCGTACCCGATTGTCTTTAATCTGTCCGTTTGAAGGGAATATTTTTATAGATAGTATTTCTTCTTGTTTCCAAATAATGAAAAGTGAATGTACGGAAGTGGACGGTTTCATATACGGGCATTACTCGTTTGAGGAATACGGAGATAAACGATATAGCGGTACATTCTCCGGTTCTTTCAAGCAAGGTTATCGGATGAGAGGACAACAAATAGAGAAAGGACGGAATGAAATAGTAGAACTGAAATTGAACTTATCTGAATATCGGGGTAAGTGGAAACCCGCAAAGGGACTGACAAAAGTCTGTTCCTGGGCAGATGAAATTATACCCGATACTCCTGCAAACTTCTGCCTGTTTAATGATGCAGGCGAATGGGTTGTATCACCGAAATATCGTAAGAATGGTTGGGAGAATCTATATAATGCCTATCATAATGAGAATCTGACAACGGACGAGATACAAAAGGCCCGTGAAGTGGAAGAACAGGAATGGTGGGTAAATAAAAGCCAATCATGCAAAGTAAATTGAGTTTATAACAAAGCGTGATAACGCTTACAGTGTTCCCTGCTAAACCATTAGTGATAACAACATAATTATAAATCCAAAATATAAATAATAGATATGATTGCATGTGTAATAAATATGATACTTATAGCGATTTCACTGTTGCTACTCTTTTTATTAAGAAAGAAGAAATATAAAGGTGTAAAGAAAATAATAATACTAACAATATGCTTTGTGACAGGTCTGTATATTTTGTTGCAAATAATTATGTTGCTATATTTCTTCTTAGGCGATTTCTCTGCGGAAGAATTATGGTAAAAATATCACTAACAACGCAGGCTTAACGGTAAGCCATTCCCTGCTGAACATTAATAACAAAACTAATAATTCTTTATGATTAAATTCTTTTTTGATGCGATGTATTATCAGTTCTTTATATACAATAGGGATAAATTTAAATTGGAAGATCCACATGAGAGAACAATATTACTATTCTGTGGAATATTATTTCTACCGATAATTGCATTGATTTATCCATTGATAAAAGAGAATTTCAATTATGATTTGCCGTTTATTTTCTTTGTTCCAATATTTTGTATTCTATATTATCTTTTAAATAGATATTATGTAAGAAAGGGAAAAGGAATTGAGATAATACGAGAAAAACCTTTATTATTTAAAAACCAACGTTTATCGTCCATTATCTCTTGGATGGTTTACCCATTTTTAGCTGTATTACTTTATTTCTTGATAACACATCGGCATTGGCTGAAAATAATATAATAAAGATTTAATAAGTTGGTAACAACGAAAGATAGCATCTGACTATGCTCTTTTCTAACCATTAGCATTAACGTGCAACTTAAAAAACTAAATATGAAGATAATAAATTGGACATTACTTTTTCTTGTAATGTTTTTTTGTTGCTTAGATAGCGTGAAAGCAAATCCATTACAGCAAGATACTATAAGGGATGTAACTTATCAACTTTATCCGTTGGGTGTTGCATGCCGTAACAATGATATGGCAACCATAAAACGGCTGCTTGCAGGAAAAGATGAACCTATGGCAATGGGTAACGATTTTTATGAGTTTGATATATTTTATACGGCAATTTACTTTGACAAAGAAGATGTGCTGAAATATGCTCTTGCCAGATATAAGGATATTAATAATAGATTATATAGTGACGAATACGGGCTGACGCTCTTGACATACGCCTGTAAATTGTCTAACGTGAGGTTAGCCCGTATATTGCTGGAGCATGGCATTGATGTAAACGGTTACCAAAGTCCATACGATACATATAAAGTATATCCGATTATGGAAGCCATTGCCAATAATAACATAGAACTGGTGAAATTGCTTTTAGAATATCACGCAAATCTTAATATAAAAGACAGTAACGGCAACACCCCTCTTGCTTTAGCAAAGGAAATAGGTGCAAAAGAAGTAGAAGATTTGCTTTTGCAATGGATGAAACAACATACTTTCGGACAAAGCTATAAGGAAACTATTCAAGAGGAAATTGATGCAATAAACGAAATGCCTTTGTGGGTTGCATACCTTGTTCCTTTGGATAGTTTAGGGAAAGTGATAGAGGATGAATATATGGAGTTTAATCAAATCCATTCATACAAAATCTTAGATGATGGTCAAATCAAGAATTCCAATATATTGTTCACGATGTATTTTGATAACGATAACAAAATAAGAAAAGTATTTAAGCGATGGGCTGACGGGGGAGCATTGCATAGTATTGCATATTATAATTCTAATGGGCGATTGGTATATGGAATATATAATAAAGGCGATGAAACTCACGGAAAGTTGTATGCTGATGCTTCGGGTTTTCACATAGAGCATTTCCCTGAAGAGAATGAATGTAACAATTGTTTTGAAGCATACTTATTCCTGTCTACGAAAAGCATAGAAGCTCAATATAATATAATATTACAGAGCTCCTCAAATGCTAAAAGAACGAATTTTATACCACAAATTGGAGATAGTGCCATACTATGCAGTTCTTATATTTATTCTTTACCTGATGGCGAAAAAACTACCAAAGGTGAGGATGGCATAGCAGTCCAATTTGGAATGCCTGTTGTCATAAATGAATTAACAAATGGCTGGTGCAGAATAAATTCCATTTTTAATGCTCCTATTGGTTATATACCTATTCAAGACATTGAAATCATTAAGTAAATATATAGTAAGCAACTAACAAGGTCGAGATAACAGCTTAACACTATTGATTACCAGGCTATAACTGATTACAACATAATTATAAATTCAAAATATAGATATATGATTATATGTGCGATATGTGATTAAATCAAATTAATCATGTATCTTTGGGAGAAAGATGGATTATAATATATAAATATGAAAACAAATAGGGACGAAATATTGGAGAGTGCTTTTCAGTTGTTTATGGCAATGAATTATGAGCGTGTAAGTCTGCAAATGATAACTAAAAAGGTAGGGCTTACTAAAACTGGAATATTTAATTATTACCCTACCAAACTTGATTTGTTCATAGCCGTAGCTGATAAGTTCCTTTTTAAGGTGCAGGACCCTAAAACTAAATATGAGATACACGATGGTACTTTCAGGGATTTCATTCAGAAGTATGTTCAGGGTGTGAAGAATGCGATGGCTAAGATTGTCAATTTAGGCAATTTAAGTAAAGATATTATGCCAGGTAAATCTGCTAATGCCGGATATTTGCATCTTTTGCAGCAAGTAAGATTGTATTATCCGGATGGGGCAAGCAAGCTACAGGAAATGATTGAAAATGATAAGGAGCATTGGCGTGTGGCTATACATGCTGCTGTTAAGAATGGGGAATTGAGAAAAGATATAGATGTGGAGAGTGTGATACTCCTTTATCATCATATTTTCATGGGTATGTCTTATGAGATGTCTTTGTTTAACGGACTTGATACTGATTTGCTCTATTCAAGTTTTATGTGTTTGTATGATGCGTTGAAGCAATGATATAAAATAATCCTTTTCAATTAAAAAAAGCAAAATATTACCAGTTGGTCATATTTTGCTTTTTTATTTTTTATATTTGCAAAAATGACCAACCGGTAATATTATGGAAAAGGAAAAATTTGAGAGTGTAAACAAAACGTTCAATTACACTCCAAACAGTGTTTTTACGAATCAGTGGTCCAGTCTGGCATTTGGTATAGGTATGGTTGTTGTACCATTGATATGGCCTTTCGGACTTCGTATCAGGCGTGTTCATATATTGTCGCCTGCAGTATTGTCAACAATTCTTGTAATAGGAGGGATATTGCTTCTGTTGTTTACTTTGCAGAGCATGCGGAAGGCTAAAGCGTTGATTGCACAAGGAGGAACAATCAAGGTAGAAGGTAACAGAGTGACATATCCATCCATTGAAAAAGGCAAGGTAGAATATCGCTCATTCCTCATTTCAGATATAGAATATATTAAAGATGATGAAGAAGAGAATCAGTGTAAGGTCAGTCTTCCTGATAAGTATGTGATTTTTGAAATCAAATATTTTGACTCATACGATGAGTTTGAAGAATTTCGTGCGATTTTAGGATAAAATAAACCAATTTAAAAACTTAATATTATGATTAGACAATTTTTCAAGGCAACACTGGTAGTTTCAATGGTTGCATCGGTACTTGTTGGCTGTAATGGAAGTAAACCTTTAGGAATGGGCTCAGAAGAGAGTATTTCGAAAATAAAGGAGCTCGTAAAAACCAATGTCGATATGAATGAAAACAAAATCTATGAATTGCAATGGGAGGAAGATAACGGCGCAGTTTAAAAGTTCCGTGTTTTAGGGTTAAATAATTGGTGATCTTGATAT
>SAMEA3387464__coassemble_2288_pt1 | contig 16041 bp, 13 predicted proteins | sample SAMEA3387464__metabat2_high_PE_014 | metagenome-assembled genome bin SAMEA3387464 (sample SAMEA3387464) | Felis catus | biome: Faeces | place: United Kingdom | collected 2012
GCCCCACAAACACCAGAATTTCATGATTCGTCACCTCCTTCACCATCAGCGAAGCTACCGTGGCCACCAGCCACTTGCGGAAACAATCATCAAACAGTTTCGCATCGCCCTCCACCTGCACCGTGGCTGCCAGCCGCCCGATGTGGTCGGTCACCCCGTCCCATTTCGGCAACGAACGGAAATACTGCGTAAAAGGGTTGAATTCCGGCACGAACTCCGACTCCAGCACCGAGCGTACATCGCACAGGCGTACCGTGTGCCCCTCCTTGGTCATGCGGCTCCACAGCGAATTCACTAAGCGGTCGGTCAGTTCCACAAACTCCTTGGCCTCGGGATGCCGCATCTCCTCCTTCCCGGTAATCACGTTCTTCCGGAACTCCGCCTGCGTGGCGAGAAACTGCTCAATCTCCTCGGGCGTGGCAAGCTGCGTCCGCCCCTCCCCCTTCCTCTCCTTCCTGGCACGAAACAATTCCGCCTCCCGCCGGCCGTGTGCCTCCGTATCGGCATAGCAGGAGCGGAAAATGGCGGCCACGTCACCGTCGTATTCCGGGAAACGTCCGTCAGCCCAGCCGATGGCCTGCTCCAGCGGCAGCCCGAACTCGTTCAGCAAATAGCCCATGCGCATGATATAGTCGTTGTGGTGATGCGGGGCATACACCACGCCCTGCTCGTCCAGTTCCCTGCGGATACGTGCTACCACGCGCTCCACCCGCCCCCTGCGCGGCTCATCCGCCTTCTTCATGCGGGAAAGGTCGAAGCGGAAAGGTTCTGCCTCGTCATGGTAATGCACCAGCGCATCATGCGCCAGTCCGCTCAATCGCGTGGCATTCTTGCAGGCAGGGTCGAAAGTACACTTCGTCAGCTTCTGGTAATACTCGTTTACCCTGTTGAACACCTGGGCGTACAGCGTCAGACGGTCCTTGTCGGCCACCTCCCCGTCCAGACAGTAGCGGCACACCACCCTCACCCCCTGCCCGCTGATAGTGGTATAGGCCAGCACGGTATGCGGGTCGGCACACACTTTTTCAAGCACCTCCCCCGCCCGTCCTTCGGGCAGATGGTCAAAATCCACCATCGAGAGGCCCGTCCAGCCACTGATGTCAGCCTTCCGTTTTCCGTTCTCAAAACGCACCGCCACAGCAAAGCAGGGGCAGGCCGACTTTTCCCGGTCGGCAGCCGCCTTCTGCCCCTGCGAACGGTAGTAACGGTATTTTTCGGTACGATCGGCCAGCACCTTGTCCTCCCTGATCAGACGGACTACTTCATCAAGCGTCACCGACACGGGCACCGTGTCGGCATAACCCTTAAAAATACTTAGCATCATTTTGTTCATTTTCTCGTGTTCTATTTTATGATTTATTAATTTTGCAATGCTTTTAGTTTTAATTTTTGCATTTCCTTTTCAAAACTGCGAAACGAATGTAACAGAAGTTTGTTAAATTAACAAATTTGTATTGCACACATGTGTGCAATATTTTAACCAATAATTTACTATAATTTTATTTTTTAAACAAAATTACGTATGAAACAAGCGAAATTGATTGAACTAGGACAGATGTTGGAAGCGTGGCGTCACCAGGTGCTGTCGCACGGCCGTACCCTCACCGTACAAGAGTTGTGCCGACTGGCGCCGATGAGCGCACATACGTTTCAAAAAGTTAAAAAGGGCTCCTGACGGATCTGACGTTCCTCGGTCGCATCCTTGCCGTGTACCACCGCCTGCTTGCCGCCAATCCGCAGAAGCAGGATGAGCTGCTCCGCGACTTTTTCCGTTCACTCGCCACTGATTTAGAGCGAATTAAATCAAACCAAGGCATCCAAACTCCTCACACAAAAGATACAAAACGGTAGTGAAGAACCGGCCTTCCACGGGCCACCGCTTGACGGGTTGTCGGGGTTGGCACCGGTTTTGCAAACTTCCTATATACAGGTGTGGAATAACTCTTAAGACTTGTTCCACACCCCGCGTATATATAGTTTATAAAAATGCCTGCCAACCCCGACAACCCGTCATGATTTCCTTTCCGGAACTCCCCGAACGCCCTTGCGTTTGAAGTAAAACGTACTTGCGTTTTATCTCAAATGCACTTGCGTTTCAGGTAAAACGCCCTTGCGTTTTTCTCACGCTCCGCCCCTATATCCTATACCTTGTTCCAGAATTGTTACAAAATCTGCCGATATGCCCACTTTTTCATTGATTTCCACCCTTTTCACCGACAAAAACTCCTCTATAAGTTTGAATAAACCAAAAATAAGGCTTAATTTTGTAGCTGATTATCGGCCGTAATTTTTACCGCCCCAATCTATAGCTGGGAGTGGTAACGGCGAAGCACGCCCAGTGGGCAGGGGAATTCCTTTAGAAAAATCATAACAAAACCATAAGAAAAGATGAAGATACGCAAAGTAGTCTGTATGCTGACGTTGTCCACCCTGCTGGTGAGCGGGTGTACGTCTTACCAGAAATCGCTCTACCTTCAGAACGAACAAGTGCTCAATGAATCCCTTGAAGGACAGCTCTATGACTTCCGCATCATGCCCAAAGACGAGCTTACCATCGTAGTAAGCACCACCGACCCGGAAGCTTCGGCTCCTTTTTACCGGAAATTTGGACAAAGTAAAGATGGCGGGAGTACCAGTACAACCGGTATGCAAGATGCCAACTTGCTTTCTTATTTGGTAGACAACCAAGGCTATATCGACTTCCCCGTATTGGGTACAATCAAGGTAATGGGCCTGACCAACCGCGAATGTGAAGCCCTTATTCGCAAAAAGCTCCAGCCCTACCTGAAGGAAGTGCCCAACGTCACCGTTCGTACTTCCAACTACAAGTTCAGCGTATTGGGCGAAGTCAATTCGCCGGGCACCTACACCACCGATGCCGAAAAAGTCACCGTCTTCGAAGCCCTGGCACAGGCGGGCGATATGACCCTCTTCTCGGTGCGCGACGACGTGCAGTTACTCCGCGAAGACTCCACAGGCGTACGCCGGATATATCACCTTAACCTGAATGAAGCCAATGTAGCCCAGTCACCCTATTTTTATTTGCAGCAGAACGACGTGGTCTATGTCAAGCCCACCAAGGCAAAGGTACGTACCAATACCTTTAACAGCAATTCCTCCATGTGGATTACCCTGCTCAGCATTGTGACTTCCATTACTTCTCTTGTACTTGCAATTTCCAAATAATAACCACATTTACCTATGGCAGAAGAAACCAAGAACTACCTGCTGGAAGAAGACAACGAAACTTCCGGCTTCGACTATAAAGCCTTTTTAGTCAAGCTCCTGATGTACTGGCCCTGGATTGTGGCCTGCGTGGCAGTGGCCTTGACCGGTGCCTTTTTCTACCTCAAGACCCTGACTCCTCTCTACACCGTCAGTTCCTCCATCCTGATTAAGAACGAAAGCAAGGGAGGAACCAACGGAGCCAATTTGGAAGATTTGGGATTCGTATCCTCTTCCACCCAAAGCTTTGACAACGAGCTGGAAATCCTGCGTTCACGCACCCTGATTAAAAAAGTAGTGACCGCCCTCGACCTTTATATCAGCAGCTCCGTGCCCGGTCAGTTCCGCGACACCGAGCTTTACAAACAGTCGCCCGTCAAGGTATGGGTCACTCCCGAGGAAGCCGAACGCATGGGGTATGCCCAGGTCAAGATGTTCTTCCGCAACCAGCAACTACACGAAGTGTTAGTAGAGCACGAAGGACAGGAATGGAAAAAGACGGTAGAAAGCCTGCCGGCAGTATTCTCTACCCCAGTCGGTGTATTCACTTTCTCGGCAGCTGATTCTACCCAGCAAATCCTTCAACATGTGCCCGAAGTGATTCAGGCTACCGTCATATCGCCTACAAGCGCCGCCGCATCTTTCCGCAGCCGGCTCACCGTAGCCCCTGGCGGAAGAGGTACTACCATGGCTCTGCTTACCATCACCGGCAGCCAGGTACCCCGTGGCGTAGACTTCCTGAACAAGCTGGTAGAAGTCTACAATGAAGAAGGCAATAACGATAAAAATGAGGTAGCCGCCAAGACCGCCGAATTTATCGATGAACGTATCCGCATCATCAACAAGGAACTGGGTACCACCGAAAGCCAGCTGGCCAGCTTCAAGCAGCGGGCCGGCGTAGTAGACATTACGGCCGATGCCAGCCAGGCAGCCGGTGAACAGGCAAGTTACGAACGTGCCTACGCCGAAAACGAGGTACAAATCAGTCTGGTTAATCACCTGAAGAGCCATATCCTTAACGAGGCCAACCAGTATGAGGTAATCCCCGCCAACATCGGACTGAACAACAGCGACCTGAACACTGTGGTGCAGAACTACAACCAGATGCTGATTGAGCGCAAGCGCCTGCTGCGCACCTCGCATGAGGACAACCCAGCCGTGCAAAGCCTTAACGCCAGCATCGACGTGATGCGTAACAGCGTAATGGGAGCCATACAGACTGCCGAAAAAGGCCTGCTTATCAACCGCCAGGCTCTGCAGGCACAAACCCGTAAGTATGCCGGTAAGGTAAGCGATGCCCCCGTACAGGAAAAAGAATACCTCAGCATGTCGCGCCAGCAGGAAATCCAGGCTAACCTCTACCTGATGCTACTGCAAAAGCGCGAGGAAAACAACATCACCCTAGCCTCTACCGCCAATAATGCCCGCATCATCGACGAACCTTTGGCTGGTGGCCAGTTCTTCCCCACCCCTTCACAAACGTATACCATGGCATTGGGAATAGGCTTGATGCTCCCCATCGGAGTGATATTCCTTTTGGGTTTACTTCAATTCAAGATACAAACCCGTGGCGACGTGGAACGCCTTACCAATCTTCCCATAGTAGGCGACATTCCGCTCACTCCGGAAACCGCCGAAGGAGCCATTGTGATACGTGAGAACCGTAACGAACTGATGGAAGAAGTGTTCCGCTCCGTGCGAACAAATATCCAATACATGCTCCAGGAAGGACAGAAAGTAATACTCTTCACCTCCACCACCTCCGGAGAAGGAAAGAGCTTTACCGCCGGTAACCTGGCCTGCAGTTTGGCCTTTATGGGCAAGAAAGTTATTATCGTGGGGCTCGACATCCGTAAGCCCGGACTGAACAAGATGTTCCATATCTCCCGCCATGGAGACGGCATCTCGCAGTTCCTGGCAGACCCCGAGCATACCGACCTGCGCAGCCTTTGCCAGGTATCCACCATCTCGCCCAACCTCTACATTCTGCCGGGCGGACACATTCCACCTAACCCCACCGAGTTAGTTGCCCGTCAGGCCTTGGAAGAGGCCATTGAGCGGATGAAGCAACACTTTGACTACATCATTTTGGACACTGCTCCTATTGGTATGGTGACCGACACCCTACTTATTGCTCGCGTGGCAGACCTGAGCGTGTACGTCTGCCGCTCCGGCTATACCTCCAAAAGCGAGTTCAAGCTCATCAACGAGCTAAAGCAAAACGGCAAGCTGCCCCACCCTTGTGTGCTGATCAATGGCATTGACATGAACAAACGCGAAATCGGTTCTTACTATGGCTACGGCAAGTATGGCAAGTACGGACATTACGGCTACGGTAAGAAATACGGTTATGGCTACGGATATGGCTATGGAAAGGAAAAATAAATGCGTGAACAACTGAACATACAATACAGTGACTTCCGTTCACAAATCATGACCATAGAGGAATTGTTATACCACATACAAAAAAAAGGTATACACAATGCCCTTTCCCAGTATAGTCGTACCTCAAGGGCACAGCAGTCCCGACTGATAGAAGCCATCTTGCTGAACATACCACAAATGCCCTTCTTCATCGACGATACCCGGCAAGGCTGGATTGTGATAGAAGGCACCGAACGTATCAAAGCTATATACTCCTTCTGCAATAACAAGCTGCCACTTACTTCTACCTATTTCAGGACAGGCATGTACGAAGGAAAAACATTCAGTTCATTGTCTCTGTTCGAGAAAAGCAAGATATTAAACACCAAGGTAGAAATATATGCCATCAATCCCGGCCTTTCAGGGCAGGAACGCTTCGGCATCTACATGTGTTTCAAGTCACGGAATGATGCCACAGCCGCCAGCTGGTGCCGCAGCAGAATCTACCCTGAAAAATACGCTGGGATAGTACGTCTGGCCAGAAAGATAAACAGCCAGCTGCGAGGTTACACAGGAAGTTCGGATGCCATGGAAAACAGGATATGCCATCTTCTTCTAGGCATCCACTACAAATCCTACCTGGACAACGGCGATATCCACCATATTGACCATGCGATAAACTCCTTTTTTGAGGCATCCGACTTTATGGAAATGCTCGAAAACCATTCAGAGGAGATAGCAAGGACTTTATGGACTTATGACAACCGTTTTTCTTCAGGAACCAGACTTCAGCTTATAACTGATTCTGTGACCTTCCATTTACGCCGTATGTGCCATGATATTCCAAGCCAGACGCAACTGACTGACAGATGCAGACAAATACTCTCTGCCGACAAAGAGAACATTACCAATGCGGAATCTTTCTGCCGCACAATTGATACGATATTAAAATCATACTTCTATGCTTACTCAGATAACCCTTGAACGGTTCAAATGCTTTAACCGCCTGTACATGCCACTCAAGCCGCTGACCTTGATTGCAGGTACGAACGGAGCCGGAAAATCCAGTATCATACAGGCATTGCTGCTGTTACGCCAGAGCTGCAAGGACAAGGATTATGACTGGAAGCAGTCGGTCGTAATCAACGGGGGCCTGACCGATCTGGACGATGCCGGTACGCTGTTGTACATCAATGCCGAGGGCGACCACAACGACATCGTGCTAAGCCTTGAAAACGATGATACGGACGAAATTACCTTCCGCATCACCCCCAGACAGGAAAAGACTACAGCCCGTTGCACTACGGAAGGCGACCTGGACAAGGCAAAAAACGAATGGCCTTTATTTTCAGACGATTTCGTTTATCTCTATGCCGACAGGGAACAGCCCCGCAGCAAATATATCATGACCAGCGAGACTAGGCTCGACAGCCGTTTGGGAAACCGTTCGGCCAGCAATGCCGCTTTCCTCATGGCTTCAGAAGTGAACAACAACAAACACATCCGTATCCCACAGTTCAAACACCATAACGCCCAAGACGATACAGTACTCCGTAACGTGTCCGCATGGCTCAGCCACATCATGGGCGGACAAGTCAGCCTTACTGCCCGTGAAACAGAAAAAGACAAAGAAGCCCGTTTTGAGTATTCTATTTTCAACAATAGCGGATTAGGCCAGCAACTGTCACCACTGAACATGCCTTTCGGCCATAGTTATGTACTACCAGTCATACTAGCCGTACTTACCGCTCCAGCCGGTTCCCTTATATTAGTAGAGAATCCAGAGTCACACCTCCATCCCGGTGCCCAGCTCCGGATGGGAGAATTCCTCTCGCTTGCCGCCGCATCCGGTATACAGATTATCATAGAAACCCACAGCGATCATCTGATGAACGGTATCCGCATAGCCTGCCGGAAAGAAATTATTGGCTGCAACCAGGTGGAAATGGACTTGATAGGACTTGATGCCGACGGATATACCCACACACGCCGTCCCGTACAATTGAATCCAGACGGGACTGTCAAGAATCTGGTTCCCGGATTTTTCGATGAATGGGAAAAGGCACTCACCAGTTTGATTTCCTGAAACACAGTTGCATGAATATCTACTTGAACGATTTGTCCCTCCAAAGCAAGAAAAGTATTATGGAGAATATTCCCTTCATAAAGAACTTCATCAAGCTGATAGAAAATCTTTCTTCAGTGGGAAATATAAGTCTGAATGCAAGCCATAATCTGTGGGGAACTCCTGTTTCAGGCTTCAATGTAACGACCGGAACGTGCATCAATCGCAGCAGCGTACCCCACGAATACGTTACCCTGCTCAGGACCTTATACAGCAAGTTTTCGCTTCAAGTGGCTGATTCCCTTCCCTACTTTTCCGAAGCGGAAGAGATGAAAGTAAAATCATCCTCCGTGGGTACAGCCTGTATGCAATCTTCACCAGTAATCAGCTTTACTTTCGACGGACACTACACCACAGACACCTTGTCCGGATGGCTGCAACAAGATGAAAAAGCCATATCTCCGGCAGAAGTACGCAATATATACGAAGAAAAGCCCTCCAATTATATGTATTTGGCCGATATAAGCGCATGCAGGAAATACAATCCATTGGAAAGCCCTATGTGGAACAAGGAAGTGTCAAAAAAACTTCTCGAGGGAGTAGATTTTATCAATCAAGACCCCAAAGCCCGACAAGGCTTGCTCTACCATCACGGCAAGATAATAGCCGAAGTCAATGGCTGGACATACAATGACGAATTATCAAAGCTGAACAGCAATTCAGGCCAGCTGCGATACATATTCGACTCCTCCTTATCCTTTGTAGAGCATCCTACCGCCTATCTTAGTCTGGATATGGAAGGCCCCGACCTAGCATTCGAACTATGCGACAAAAGAGGAAGACACAAAGGAGAATGCAGTTGGGACGGAAAAATGAAAGAACCGAAGGAAAATCATGATATAAAGGTAAAAAGATAAGACCTACTTAAAATCTTAAAAGGCACTTTTTAATGCAAAATTTAAAACTATTCAACTTAACTAAAGATGTTAACGCCAACAGAAAACAATAAACGCTTAGCTAAAAACACGCTACTACTCTATGGGCGTATGCTCCTCACCGTAGGAATAAGTTTCTATTCCACACGGCTTATTCTTGCTAATTTAGGAATCGACAATTACGGTATTTATAATGTAATTGGAGGCTTTGTTTCCATGTTTTATATGGTAACTTCCACGATGACACAAGCTGTATCACGTTTTCTTACCTTTGAATTAGGAACCGGAAACAAAAAGAAACTACAACAGACATTTTCGACATCTATAAATATTTTATTACTTCTGTCCCTTGTTGTCGTATTATTGGCAGAGACAGTCGGACTATGGTTCGTAAACTATAAATTGAACATATCCCCCAACCGCATGAATGCAGCGAACTGGATATATCAGTTTTCCGTTTTATCGTTTGTCTGTGAGATGATTAGTGTCCCATATAGTGCCTCAGTTATCTCTCATGAAAAAATGGGTGCTTTTGCTCTCGTCACAATCCTAAAAGTATTACTAACACTTGGTATAGCCCTTATGTTATCTGTAAGCCCTATTGATAAACTTGTATTTTATGGGATATTGGTACTGTTGGTATCTATTTCAATACAATTAATGTATTGGATATACTGTAGAAAGCATTTCCATGAATGTAAATATTCATCACATATTGACAAAAACATATTTAAAAATATGTTCGGGTTTGCAGGATGGAACTTTTTAACCACTTGTGCATCCATGTTAAGCAGTCAAGGAGTAAGTATCCTACTTAACATGCATTTTGGCACTGCTATTAATGCGGCAAGAGGTGTTGCTTCACAAGTCAATGGGACCGTAGGAGCTTTTTCAAAGAATTTCACTACAGCCTTAAATCCACAGATTACAAAATCATACGCAGCCCAGGAAATAGAATATACAAAAGTATTAGTATGTAAAGGTGCAAAATTTTCTTATCTACTACTCTTCTTTGTTGCACTACCATGCATACTAGAAATTCATTTTTTATTGTCACAATGGCTGAAGGAAGTACCACCATACGCAGGAGTATTTGTACAATTATCGTTAATCTATTCTTTGGTAGAAGTCTTATTAGGTTCCAGCGAAACTTTAAATCGTGCAAGCGGCAAAATTAAGAATTTCCAAATATTGGTAAGCATTACACAATTACTAATACTCGTATTCTCTTATCTTATTATTTCCGTTACAAAAAATCCTATTTGGACGGTAGCTATAACTAACATATTCTATCTACTCATATTTATTCCAAGAGTGATCATCAACAAACCACTCATAAATATCACTTTCACGTATTATTTTAAGAAAGTACTAAGTGGAATTCTTATTATGAGCGTATTGTCAATAATCATTAGTCTGATACCTGTTTACTACCTTCAAGAAGGATGGAGTCGCCTAATTATTGTTAGCGTTATTTCTACAATATCAATAATAGTCTTCTCATATTTATTTGTATTAACAAAAGGAGAAAAATTAAAGATAGCAAACCTTATTAAACATAAATTACATATTTCGTAACCGTACCATTTTAATGTGCATAGCTATAATAGCTGTAATCTCTTATCACCTCGCCTTACGAGGAATCCCTATAGGACGCCTGAATATAGGATATGCAGGCGTTGATATTTTTATGTTATTAAGTGGTTATGGAATTGGAAAATCTCTATTGAAGAACTCTGTAAAGCAATTTTATAAGAATCGCATTCACAGAATATTTCCATTATGGCTCTTTATGATTTTATTTGATTATGCTATCAAAATATTTAGTGGAGAAGAAGCCACAACAATGAAAGATCTCCTTTTTGATTTATCTACCATATCATTCTATATTCACCCTAATTCGTTGCCAGAATGGTATTTGGCAACATTAATCCTATTTTATCTTATAAGTCCATTGTATAAATATTTATTGGAAAAAACAGGATGGATTTTACTCGTTATCATATCAGTTAGCATATATTCATGCTATATTATAATAGGAACAACTACATGGCAATATGCTTGTGCAATTCCAAGATTCCCTTTATATCTATTAGGACTCACTTGTGCATTAAAGAATAAAGAAAATATATCATATTCTATAACTATTCCATTATTTTTAGTAGGTATATATTATTTCTTTCAAAATAATCACTACATGTTTTCTTCGTTTTGCATATTATTGTGTATTCAAATAGCCAATAAAATTATTGACAAAAACAGTTTATTCCAAACTCCCATCATACAGTGGATAGGTAAACATACATTAGAAATATATGTGGCCAATGTACTTTCTGCCATCCTCATCAAATATATTTTTGTTTCAGAAGGAAAGTCAATATTAATACTCTCAGATATATTTATCACCGCAATATTATCTATATCATTATGGAAAGTAAATAGTCTAATTCAGAAACGCTTATACTCTATATGAAACCTAAGTACATAAGATATATTATCAACACATTTCTTTGTAGATATTCCCAATATTTTAATATTAAGAACTCTTTTGTAAGGTATATTTTATACAAGGTACAAGGGGCTAATAATATAATCAAAATACAAGATTCCAGTGTCACGAAATCCTCATTTTCGCTTTATGGGAACAATAATAGCATAGGATTTTATAACTCTGCCAATATGTATTATACCAATATCAACATAGTGGGTAACAATAATCAAGTTTGCTTAAATGGCTGTTCTGGTATATTAAGTTTGACACTCCGTGGAAATCATTGTAAAGTGATAATAGGGAAAGGCTCTACAATGGAAGATTGCTACATGGTATGTATGGGACAAGAAAATTCCATAACAATTGGTAATGACTGCATGTTCAGTGGAAAGGTTGAGATTTGGAATTCTGATACACATCTTATCACTGATATGGAAGGAAATGGCATCAATCCATCTAAACCGATTAGCATAGGAAATCACGTTTGGTTAGGGAAAGGAGTTAAAATTCTGAAAGGAGTTACCATCGGGCATAATTCTGTAATAGGAATGGGAAGCATCGTTACAAAACATATTATGGATAACTCTATAGCTGCTGGCAATCCAGCTAAAACAATTAAGGATAATGTTAAATGGGAAAAAGGATTTATTAATATATAATTGAAATATATGTTATACGTTGTAAATTTTGCAGACGAAAAATATAGAGACAAACAAATACTCAACACAAAATCAGCTTACGAAAAAGGAAAAGCAGATAAAGTATTTGAATATTCTCCAAGGGACTTAACAGAACTGAAATTAAAATTTCCAGCCCATTTTAATGTAAAAAGAGGATATGGCTTATGGTTCTGGAAACCCTATGTTATTCTAAAAGCACTGGAAAGAATAACAGAAGGGGATTATCTCTTTTATTGCGATTCTGGTTCACTCTTTATTGATGATATTCATAAATTGATACCAGACATGCAAAAAAGTGGGAAGGATATTATGGTATATGAGCTACCTTTATTGAATAAATGTTTCACAAAAGAAGAAACATTTCATTTATTAAATTGTAATGACCATTCCGGAAATCAGATTTTGGGGACTTTCATTTTATTAAGGAAAAGTAATCAAAGTATATCCTATATGAAAGAATGGTTTAATGCAATGACTGATATAAGAGTGCTAGATCCTAAAATCTATATATCAGAAATCAAGAACCCTAAATATTTTATCGCTCATCGAGAAGATCAAAGTATACTAACTCTATTATGCAAGAAGTGGAAACTAAAAGCACATAGAGACCCATCTGATTTAGGAACTTTTCCATGGGGATATTTGCGAGCTGGTGGATACCATCGCAAAAAATATTCTAACTCCCACTATCCTACTATCTTATTATGTGTAAGAAAAAATAATCCTACTGAATATGAAAAACTTTTTTATAAAGCGTTGAAGAAATATAAGATAGGCTTAAATAATGAACTTATAGCTCGCATAATACTTTTACCAATGTATATGAGACATTGGGGAAGATTAGTATGCAATAAAATAGGATTAGGAAAAGCTTTAGATAAAATGATTGGAAAATCATAAGGTATTAAATAAGTAATCACGCTCGTATAATAAGACCATCAAAAAAACTATTATATGATACCTAAAATAATTCACTATTGTTGGTTTGGAAAAGGTGAAAAGCCAGAACAAGTCATTAAATATATCACACTGTGGAAACAAAAAAATCCTGATTACGATATTAAAGAATGGAATGAAAGCAATTTTGACTATCAACAGTGGAAATTCTGTAGAGAAGCATATCAAGTGAAAAAGTTTGCATTTGTTTCTGATGTTTGTCGATTATATGCTCTGTTAACTGAAGGAGGAATCTATTTAGATACAGATATTGAAATGATAAAAAACTTTGACCCTTTTTTATCAGATAAATCATTTGTTGGAGAAGAACGGAATCATACAATAGGTTCTGGTTGTATAGGAGCCGAAAAAGGAACTTCATGGGTAAAAGATTTTCTTGAGACTTACAACACAAGAGAATTTATTAATTATAAAGGTCGATTATTAGACTATCCTAACACTATGTATTTAACTGATTTCATAAGAAAATATCAACAGAAACCTAAAATATATCCTATCGATTTCTTTTGTGCTAAAGACTATGAAACAAAAGAAGTATTTATAACTGAAAATACAGTATGTATTCACCAATATGCAGCTTCATGGTTTGAAAAGTTAACTCTCAAAAAAAAAATTACTAATTTAATTGCAAAATATAAAGCCAATAATTAAATGACAAAATCTATTAAAAGTATCTTGCACCAATTAAAGATGCAATGGTATGAATTGCAAATTAAGGCATTAGGAGCATGGAATTTCTTCCTAAAGCAACAAAAATCTCTTGAGAAATCTTTACTAAAAAAATACTATAACAAAGAAGCAAAACAAAAAGTATCCTCAGATATTATTTTTACTTGTAATGGATATTTATGGGCAGGAGGTTTAGCTGATAGACTCCGTGCAATTATTGCCATTTACAGTTGGTGCAAAAAAAATTGTAAACAATTTAAATTAAATTTCTGTGACCCATTCATTTTACAGGATTATCTAATACCAAATAAATATAATTGGATACCTAATACGATTTCTTATAATTCTGCACAAAGTGTACCTAAAGTTTGTTTATTTGAACCAAGAACTTGCAATAGGCCTGAGATCTTTCCCAATTTATCAGAATTGGCACAAGAATGGTGTAACAACAATTTAAATATAAAAGATAAGCAAATACATATTTACTCAAATCTCTATAATTGGAATGAGAACTTTAGTCAATTATTTAATGAACTATTTAAACCATGTGAACGGATAGAAAAAGAAATTAACTATCATTTATCTCAAATAAATGGTCAATACATTTCGATTTCATTTAGATTTACCACCTTATTAGGGGACTTCAAGGATTGCACGGGTAAGCCATTATGTGATAACGAAAAGGAAAACTTGATTAAACAAAGTTTATTAGCAATACAAAAAATATCAGAACAAGCTCCTGCTCATGACAAAATCCTCGTTACAGCAGATAGCATCACTTTTCTCAACAGACTAACAGGCCTCCCTAACATATATGTCATTCCAGGAAAAATTGGTCATATTGACTATGAAAGTGGAGATGATGTAAATATGAAAACATTTCTTGATTTCTTCATGATAAGCAAAGCTGAAGCCGTATATTTGGCAAAAGGTCCCGGTATGTACAAAAGTGCCTTCGCTAAGACTGCAAGTCTAGTAAATAATAAACCTTTCAAAATCTATGAATATTAAGATTTCAATACTTGTCCCAGTGTACAAGGTAGAAGCCTATCTTCCTCGCTGCATTGAATCGGTATTATCTCAAGATTTTACGAATTATGAACTCATACTTGTGGATGATGGCAGCCCTGATAAGAGTGGAAAAATTTGCGAAGAATATGCTTCTAGATATCCCCAAATTATTAAGGTGATCCATAAAAAGAATGGAGGCCTACCATCCGCTAGATTAGCCGGTTTCCAACAGGCTTCAGGAAAATATATCATGTTTCTTGATTCGGATGATTATCTCCTTCCTAATGCATTAACCGTCTTACATAATAAAATAGAAGAAGGATATGACATCGTAAAGGGAATCAACAGACGAGTATATGCTGATGGCAGCTACACGATAGAAAAACACAAAATATATAATGAAGAAGTCATAGGAAACGAGAATTATCTATCTAAAGTAATTAACGCGGATATTGCTCCTTATCTGTGGGGAGGTTTGTACCGCAAAAATCTAATTCAGGAAGATGATTTTAAACCCATTCTAAGTTTTTCAGTGGGAGAAGATTGGCTGCTTAATATAACCATTGCAAGAAGAGTAAACAAGATGGTCTGCATAGATCAAGAAGTATGTTGTTATTTTATCAATAATAATTCTATCATGCAATCTAAGGTCTGTTCTTATGAGTATGGTGAAAGAATGAGAACGTTAGTTGAAAGCCTTACATGCAATTATGGGGATAATATAAAATTTTGGGTTACCATTAATCGGATTAAAGGCATTATTTATAATTTTTTTATACCAGAACTACACTTCAATAGCAAGAATTACTCGACTCTTCTAAACTACCTTAAGGATGAAAAAATATCATCATATATAAATAATAATATTGATAAAAAGTTTATTATTTTCATAAAGAACAAATACCTATTTTATATTTATACAACTTCATATAGATTTCTATTTAAAGCTATAAAATTGTCATTTAGAACTAGAAAATTAATATACTGATGATTAATATATTTATAAATATTATTAAGCGAATATTCTATCCTTTATTGGGAATCTCTATTGTCAACAACTACTTCAACCCAATTAAAACAATAATAGTAAATTATCATGTTTTAGGATTGAGAGGATTACTATTCCATCCAATATATGTATATAATAATGTAAAGATATATAATATTGGAAACATAAACTTCTCTTGTAATTTATATAGAGGTATGGTTAAAATAGGCAGATTAGATGCAAAATCAAAATGTAAAACTAAAATATTCAATTATGGTATAATCAATATACACGGTCCCCTATATATAGAATCAGGAAGTATATTAGAAAATTTTGGGAAAATAGATTTTTATGGATATAATCACATTTCTAATAATTGTAGTCTTTTTATCAGAAAAGGATTACAATTAGGCAAGTATACTAGAATAGGATTCAACACCTTAATTATGGATTCAGATGATCATTATGTTCTTGACATAAATACTAGCATAATAAAAAACAATACCAAGCCAATCATACTAGGTTCATATAACTGGATAGGAAATTATACCAGTATAAAAAAGGGAGTTATTACTCCAGATTATTTTATTGTATCTTCTTCTTTTTGTACTTTAGTAAAAGATTATTCAGATTTGCCATGTTACTCAGTTGTTGGT
>SAMEA3387464__coassemble_2711_pt1 | contig 11607 bp, 11 predicted proteins | sample SAMEA3387464__metabat2_high_PE_014 | metagenome-assembled genome bin SAMEA3387464 (sample SAMEA3387464) | Felis catus | biome: Faeces | place: United Kingdom | collected 2012
GCACGCATCTGTGCACCGATCCATTCATTGAACGGATTTCGGTATGTTCCGCTTTCCGGTGGGAAAATCCCGTTTTTAATATTTCGGATCGCAATCTCTTCTGCTGACCAGCCGCAGGGAATCAGTCCAACCCAGGAAAGAGCAATGTCTTCTGATGTTACCTCATAACCCTTTTCCGAAAAAGCATCCAGAAACGCAAGTTCAAATGTAATGTCATCATTGTATGTATTTGGCTCTCTTAAATATCCTGTCACTTCCCCAAAAGCTTTTTTGAGATTCTGGAACGTATAGCCTTCCACCATAGTTCCCATTGCTCCACCGATCAGCTGCGCTGTCCATGCTCCGCGGATCTGCTCTTTAAATTCTTCTGATTCTATATTTACAGGAGAGCTTTCCGGGAATTTTACCTTTTCTCTGTACTGTTTAAAAGAATGGTACACGGTGTAATCCCAGTAAGAAGATTCTTCGTCTTTTTCTGCCTCTGCAAGCTCCCTCCGGATAAGGGCGGAAATCTGATGAAGCTTTACGAAATCTTTTTCCTCATTTGCCTTCAGACCTTCCTGCAGAAGACGATACCCTTTCCCGCTTACGCGATACCCTCTGTTTTCCAGCGCCTGCACGGCTGCCACCATAATCTTCTCCGGTGCTCCGGAACCCGGTACATTGCTTCCCCAATCAAGAGAAAGATTGTCATCATAAAAAGCTGACACCTCTACATTGTCCGTCCAGGTTTGTTCTTCCTCACTTCGAATGACAGGCTGCGCGTTTATGAACACGTCCTGCGCCATTTCCCATGCCTTCATTGCATTCCTCCGTATTTGTTTGGTTTTTTCGGGTTTTCTTTTGTACTTATATACAATTTCTCTTTAATAGTTCTATTTTACAACAGAACCCTGAAAATTTCCATACATTTTTCAATTTTTGCAAAATATATTATTTTCTATCAGGTACTCTTGCCTTTTTTTCTTATCTATGTCAATATAGAAATGAACAATTCCTTTAAGGAGGTACGTGTATGTACGCTTTTTTTACTCTCATTGCCGGAGCCTGTCAGTCTGCTATGGCAAGCCTGAACGGTATGCTCAGCGACTGCGTGGGCATGTTCGGCATGAGTCTTATGGTCCACGCCATCGGCGGTATTCTTCTTGTACTCTACATAAAGCTTTTTGTCCATGAAAAACTCAAGCTTACAGGAATGCCCTGGTACCTTTATTCTGCCGGTTTTTTCGGAATTTTCCTTGTTGCAAGCTCCAGCTACTGCATCGGCGCTCTTGGCGTTTCCGTCATGACCTGCATCTCTGTCACAGGACAGCTTGTCATTTCTGCAGTCATCGACCACTTTGGCTGGTTCGGCGTTCCCCGGATTCCTTTTAATAAAAAAAGGATTCCCTGCTTTATTATGATTCTTGCAGGACTGATTCTTGTAAATATCGCCTGAATTTTCAAACAGAAAGGAGAAGTTTCTCATGGCTTTTGTGCTGACACTTGCATTCGTAAACGGCTGTGCCACCGTCATATCCAAAATGATCAACTACCGCTGTACAAAAATCCTCGGTACTTATAACGGCTCCCTTGTAAATTATGTGGTTGCCACCATACTTTCTTTTGTACTGCTTTTATTTTCTTCCAGATTTCATATTGATTTTTACTCTTTTTCTGACGCTTCCTGGTGGATGTATCTCGGAGGGGCATTCGGAATTATTGCGTTTCTCATTTCTATGGTTACCCTTTCCCGCCTGAAAGTAATGGAATCTACCATACTTCTCCTTGTGGGACAACTTACAGCCGGTATCCTTTTTGATGCCTTCATGTTCAAAGATTTCAGCCTGTTAAAACTTATTGGCGTTCTTCTCGTTGCAGGTGGAATTATCTGGGATAATAAAATTTCCGCTTCCGCACAGGAACCGTGATCATACTTCCGTAATTCTGGACTGGAGCAGTTCCATGTCCAGAATCCGTATTTTATTCCGGTACCTTTCTATAATGCCCTCTTCTTCCATGCTGTGGAATATTCTGTTTAAATGGCGTTCCGATATGGCACATTCCAGAGCTGTCTGGCGGCAGGAAATCGTAAAACTTGGTTCTCTTGTACGCATTGCCCAGCCATAAAGACATCTTGCCACCCGCTCTCTTGCATCATAAAGTCCCACACGGACCCGTTCTCTTCCGCTTTCTGTCAGCTCCCATGCAAGCTGGCGACAGATATATCTTAAAAAAGCCGGATCCTTCATCAGCTTTTTTTCTGCTATCTCAAGGGGAATCCTTAAAACTATGGAATCCGATGCCGCAGCTACGCTGTGAAAAAAATCAATTCCTGATGCCAGCTCCATCTCTCCAATCATTCTTCCGCTTGGAATATCAAAATCAATGGCGATTTCTTTTCCCTCGCTTGTACTGTTTGATATTCTGCATTTTCCTTTCAGAAGAAAAAAGACAGCCTCTATTTCATCTCCCGCATGAAAAAGATATTCGCCTTTTTTATAATTTACAAAGCTTAAACCTGCCATGTCTTTTTCATCAAGACAGGCAAATACCTCTGTCATATTCAACCGCTTCAAATATTCTCTGATTTTTTCCTCTTTTTTCTGCATTTTGCCACTTCCTGTTGATGTCCATTTCCAATTTCATCAGTTGTTGTTTCCGTCATTAATATAACCAGATTCACAAAATAAAAATCGGACATATGTCTGTTTACACCATTTTTTCTACGTTTTTTATGTAATTTTGCAGCCGATTTTAAAAACCATTAAAAGTACGTTAAATTAAAATGAAAAAATTATTTCTTTTTGCGTTTATTCTTCTTTCTGTATGCGCAGGAAAAGTGATGGCTCAGAACATTCAGTTGCATTATGACCTTGGTCGTGCCTTGTATAAGTCATTGGACGAACGTCCATGGGTGACTACAACGGTCGAGATGTTCAAGGCAGACAAGTGGGGTAGCACTTATTTCTTTGTCGATATGGATTATACAGACAAAGGAGTGTCATCTGCTTATTGGGAAATCAGCCGTGAACTGAAATTCTGGAAGGCTCCTGTTTCTGCACATGTAGAATACAACGGAGGGTTGAATTATATCAACAATGCCTTCCTGGGAGGTGCTACCTACTCATGGAACAGCAGTGATTTTTCCAAGGTATTCGGCGTACAGGTGCTGTATAAATATATTCAGAAGAATGAGAAACCGCATAACTTTCAGTTGACAGGTACATGGACCCTGAATTTCTGCAAAGAAAAATTTACTTTCAGCGGATTTGCGGATTTCTGGCGTGAAAAACATACGGATGTAGATGGAAATAACCATGACTTTGTATTCATCAGCGAACCGCAGTTCTGGGTAAACCTGAATAAGTTCAAGCATGTAAACAAAGACTTGAACCTGAGTGTAGGTACAGAATGGGAATTGAGTACGGATTTTGCCGATCGTAACGGATTCTATTTCATCCCGACGCTGGCCATGAAGTGGTCTTTCTAAACCGGTTGAATCATTTAAAGCGATTATAAAATGAAAATGCTGGAAAAATTATTCGGTTTTAACCCTCGTGAGACGCGTGTGCGTACGGAAATCTTGGCCGGAATCACGACTTTTCTGACCATGGCCTATATTTTGGCTGTCAATCCCAACATTCTGGCGGCTACAGGTATGGACAAGGGAGCGCTTTTCACGACGACAGTCATCGCTTCGGCTTTTGCTACGCTGTTGATGGCCTTTTATGCCAAATTGCCTTTCGGATTGGCACCGGGAATGGGATTGAATGCGTTTTTTGCCTATACCGTTTGTCTTACGCTGGGCTATACCTGGCAGTTTGCTCTGACGGCTGTACTTTTGGAAGGAATTATATTCATTCTGCTGACGGTAACCAATTTGCGTGAAAAAATCGTAGATGCGCTGCCCTTGAGCCTTGGTAATGCCATTGGTGCAGGTATCGGCTTGTTCATTGCGTTCATCGGTTTGCAGAATGCCGGTATCATTGTGAATAACGATGCGACTTTGATTTCATTGGGAGATATTACTTCTGGTTCAGCCTTGCTGGGCATTATCGGCCTTCTGGTTACTTCCATCTTGTTGGTGAAGAAAGTTCGTGGAGCCTTGCTGATAGGAATCTTGCTGACGACCGTCATCGGTATTCCTATGGGATTGACACATCTGGATGGCGTGTTGAGCACTCCTCCTTCTATCGAACCCATTTTCTTCCAGTTCCAGTGGGAGCATATCTTTACAAAGGAAATGGTGATTGTTGTGTTTACTTTCCTGTTTGTAGATATGTTTGATACCATCGGTACGTTGGTCGGAGTGACTACAAAGGCCGGAATGGTGACAAAAGATGGAAAGATTCCTCACCTGAAGCAAGCCTTTTTAGTGGATGCCATCGGAACAACAGCCGGTGCCATGCTGGGTACCAGTACTATTACCACTTTCGTGGAAAGTGCTTCCGGAGTGGGCGAAGGCGGACGTAGTGGACTGACTTCTTTTGTTACGGCAGTGTGCTTCCTTCTGTCGTTGTTTTTGGCTCCGTTCTTTTTGGCAGTACCGGGTGCAGCTACTGCTCCTGTATTGATTCTGGTAGGTCTGATGATGATGTCTTCTGTGAAGAAAGTCGATTTTATGGATTATTCAGAAGCCATCCCGGCGTTTATCTGCATCATTTTCATGCCTCTGGCTTACAGCATTTCCGATGGAATTGTGTTGGGAATGATCAGTTACGTCTTGATTAATCTGTTGTGCGGACATACCAAGAAGCTTACACCGGCCATGTATATTCTGGCCTTTATCTTTGTCTTTAAATTCTTCCTGTAAGCTTTTGTATTATATTGGAAATTGTTGCGGAAATGCCTGAGCGATCACTGCGGGCATTTCCGTTTTTTTATGTCGTTTCCATGCACTTGCTTGACAGATTTTTCCCTCCCTGAAGGGCTGTTTTTCCTTATCTTTCAAAATGTCCTTATGTTCAATCCCAAATGTACTTGCGTTTAGAATCAAACGTCCTTGTGTTTTACTTCAAATGCACTTGTGTTTCAAGTGAAACGTCTTTACGTTTTTCTTTCCTGCTTTTTATGCAGAAAATTGGAACAATTTTCTTTACTTTGAATGAAATTGATAACTTTGTGAAACTTATATCTTTTAAATGTTCAATTTTTAATAAGTAACGACATGAATGATTCTTTTTTGGAAACACGACAGGTCATAAAACGTTATGCCAACCATACGGCGCTGGATGGAGTAAGCATCACGGTGCCCGAAGGACAGGTATTTGGTTTGCTGGGACCCAATGGGGCAGGAAAGACCACATTGATTCGTATTATCAACCGTATTACAGCTCCCGATGCCGGTGAGGTGTGGTTTGACGGACGGCTCTCACGTCCGGAAGATATTTATTCCATTGGCTATCTTCCCGAAGAGCGTGGACTTTACAAAAAAATGAAGGTGGGCGAACAGGCCATCTATCTGGCACAGTTGAAAGGATTAAGCCGTCAGGAGGCTAAGAAAAGACTAACCGACTGGTTTGAACGCTTTGAAATCATGCCTTGGTGGAACAAGAAACTGGAGGAACTTTCCAAAGGTATGCAACAGAAAGTGCAGTTTGTCATCACGGTGTTGCATCGTCCCCGCCTGCTGATTTTCGACGAACCGTTTTCAGGCTTCGATCCGGTAAACGCAGAACTGCTGAAAAGAGAAATTCTGAAATTGAAAGACGAAGGACATACCATTATATTCTCTACGCACAACATGGCTTCTGTGGAAGAAATCTGCGACCATATTGCACTGATCAATCATTCAAAGGTGGTGCTGCAGGGAGCGGTAACGGACATTCGTTCACGTTATAAAAGTAATCAGTATGAGCTGACGATGCAGTCTTCGAAACCGTTGCAGAATTCGGATGCCTTTGAAATTGTCAGCAGTGAGGTGCAGGATGAGCAGACGGTAAACTATAAACTGCGGAAGCTCACTTCCATTTCCAATTCTGAGTTATTGTCACTTGTAGGTGCGCAGGGCGAAATCTGCAAGTTTACCGAATGTATCCCTTCTATGAACGATATCTTTATCCGTACGGTAGAGGGGAAAATCTAATCAAAAAATCTTTCAGCTATGAACAAGACATGGATTATTATTCAGCGTGAATTCATAAACCGGGTAAGCAAAAAGTCGTTTATCCTGCTTACCATATTGATGCCGTTCATTTTTGCGGCACTTATTTTTGTCCCGTTGTGGTTGTCTACGGTCAAGGGCGGAGACCAGAAACAGGTAGCCGTCATTGATGCCACCATGAAATACCTTCCTCAGTTTAAAGACGATGAATCCTGGCATTTTGTGGGAGTTCCCCAGATGGAAGCTTCTTTTCGAAGTGACTCTACCCAGTTTGATGCCGTGGTCGAAATCAAGGCCGACCTGGCTGAACATCCGGAGGCCGTAACGATTTATTCGCGGAAAGAAGTACCCAACAGTCTTTCGCGGCTGGTAAGTGAAACACTTGACGAGCAGGTGCGTCAGGACAAGTTGTTGCGTTATGATATTCCGCAGCTGCCTTCCATCATGCAGGATATGAACCGTAAGTTGAATATCCGTACGGTAAAATGGGGAGAAGACGGGAGCGAAAGTGAATCCAATGCAGGAGCGGCTATGGCAGCCGGTATGGTATTGACTTTACTGATTTACATGTTTGTGATGTCATACGGAGGTATGGTGATGCAAAGTGTGATGGAAGAAAAGACCAACCGTATTGTAGAAGTCATCGTTTCCTCTGTGAAGCCCTTTCAGTTAATGATTGGAAAAATTATCGGTATCGGACTGGTCGGTGTGGCACAGCTGGCTATCTGGGTGGTGCTGATTGTGGTATTGTTGGCCGTAGCCGGTGGAATTTCCGGTAGTTCGCCAGAACTGGTGGGAGGAGCATCCGGCTTGCTGGCTACTCTTCAGGGATTGAATCTGGCCAAGATGGGGGGACTCTTTATCTTGAATTTTATCGGAGGATACCTGGTGTATGCTTCCATATTTGCGGCTATCGGGGCGGCCATCAACGGACAGGAAGATTCTCAGCAGTTTATGATGCCGATTGTTCTTCTGTTGATTTTTGCCCTCTATGCAGGTATCTATAGCTCTGATAATCCCGACGGACCGTTGGCTATCTGGTGTTCCATGATTCCGTTTACTTCACCTATTGTCATGATGGTGCGTCTGCCTTTCGATGTACCGGTGTGGGAAACGATGCTGTCAGTCGTTCTTTTGTATGCTGCCGCTTTCGGCATGATTTGGATAGCCGGAAAGATTTATCGGGTAGGTATCCTGATGTATGGAAAGAAACCTTCTTTCAAGGAAATGATTCGCTGGATTACGTATAAGTAAAAGTATTCTGTTGAATCTTTTAAAATAGAAATGGCAGGTGCGAAAGGAAACTTTAATCTTTTACACCTGCCATTTTTATGTTTTTTGTTTAAATTATAAATGATAGATGAGAGATAATTGGGGGCTGGTTATAAAAACTCCCAGTTTGGAGCGTTTTTCGAACATCTTGCTTGGGATTTCAATCTTTTCATCGAGGTGCTTGAATATATAATATTCTACAGAGATTGATATTTTCACACCTAAATGTGTGTGGAATTTATACTCTACACCTATGTTTGAATTCATGCCAAGTCCTGATTTAGGAACTGAATATTTTTGGTCTTTGTTTATGGTACCTTTGTTTAAATAATGCGCGTATCCAATACCTAAATCGAGGTAGCTAATCATTCCTTTTAATAGTTGCGCCTCATGAACAGACGAAAATTGTGGAGCAAGATAAAAGATTTGGATATTTTCATGTAAGGATGAATTTTGTGCACTTTCCGGAAATGAGAGTCCATGCATATAGTGTTTAAAGGCAAGCCCATAACCTATATATTTGTGATGTCTCAAAAAATCTATACCATATTGAAATCCGCGACTACTCTTTTTAGGATTGCTGTACCATAAAGATTCTCCTGTTCCTTCTTGATTGGCAGAGGCTATACCGAAATTAAAACGGATAGAAATGTCTTTTTGAGGAATTTGATTGTTCTCATGATTACAAGGTTTGTAAGCTTTGTTTGCAAATATATAAAAAAATAACACTCTATTTTCCGATATGGATATTTAACTTATCAAATCTTTTGGAGAGAACGTTTTCGATAGTAGTATAGGCGTAGCTGTGTATAAAAAAGTAAGTCCCGAACATAAAGTCCGGGACTTACTTTTTTATGGAAATTATTTTTTATTCCTCTTCTGCTTCTAACAACAGTTCCATTACCTGGCAAGCTGATTTAGCCACGGAAGTACCCGGACCAAAGATAGCCATTACACCGGCTTTATACAAGAAATCGTAGTCTTGTGCCGGGATGACGCCACCTGCAAAGACCAGAATATCTTCGCGACCCAGACGTTTCAATTCGGCAATGATTTGCGGAATCAAGGTCTTGTGTCCGGCAGCCAATGAAGAAACTCCCACTGCATGAACATCGTTTTCTACTGCTTCGCGAGCGGCTTCTTCCGGAGTCTGGAACAACGGGCCCATATCCACGTCGAAACCACAGTCCGCAAATCCGGTAGCTACTACCTTGGCACCACGGTCGTGTCCGTCCTGTCCCATCTTGGCAATCATGACACGCGGACGACGGCCTTCTTTCTTCGCAAATTCTTCGGTCAGTTCGCAAGCCCGTGCGAAATCTGCATCCTTTTTACTTTCTGATGAATACACGCCTGATATTGTTCTGATAATTGCTTTATAACGTCCTACGACTTTTTCGCAGGCGTCAGATATTTCTCCCAGTGTGGCACGTACGCGAGCGGCTTCTACGGCCAGTTCCAGCAAGTTACCCTTGCCAGTGCGTACGCATTCCGTAATAGCGTCCAATGCCTTGTCCACTTCAGCCTGGTTACGGCCTTCTTTCAGACGGCGCAGGTTCTCAATCTGTTCCTGACGTACGGCAGTGTTGTCCACTTCCAGAATATCAATCGGGTCTTCTTTTTCCAGACGATACTTGTTTGTACCCACGATAGTCTGCTCACCCGAGTCGATACGAGCCTGAGTACGTGCAGCAGCTTCCTCGATACGCATTTTGGGAATACCAGTTTCGATGGCTTTGGCCATACCGCCCAGTTTCTCGATTTCCTGAATGTGCTCCCAAGCCTTGTGAGCCAGTTCGTTGGTCAACGCTTCTACGTAGTAAGAACCGCCCCACGGGTCCACATTCTTACAAATCTGCGTTTCTTCCTGAATGTAAATCTGAGTATTACGTGCAATACGTGCCGAGAAGTCGGTCGGAAGAGCAATAGCTTCGTCCAATGCGTTGGTATGCAGTGACTGCGTATGTCCTAATGCAGCAGCCATGGCTTCGATACAGGTACGTCCTACGTTGTTGAACGGGTCCTGTTCGGTCAGTGACCATCCTGAAGTCTGTGAGTGTGTACGCAGTGCCAGTGATTTCGGGTTCTTCGGATTGAACTGTTTTACAATCTTGGCCCACAGCATACGTGCGGCACGCATCTTGGCTATTTCCATGAAGTGGTTCATACCGATAGCCCAGAAGAACGACAGACGCGGAGCAAAAGCGTCAATGTCAATGCCGGCAGCCACTCCCGCACGAAGGTATTCCAATCCATCGGCCAGTGTATAAGCCAGTTCAATGTCGGCGGTGGCACCCGCTTCCTGCATGTGGTATCCCGAAATAGAGATAGAGTTGAATTTCGGCATCTTCTGAGAAGTATATTCAAAGATGTCAGAAATAATCTTCATGGAGAAGGCAGGCGGATAAATATAGGTGTTACGCACCATGAACTCTTTCAGAATATCGTTCTGGATGGTTCCGGCCATTTCTTCCAGTTTGGCACCCTGTTCCAGTCCGGCATTGATGTAGAATGCCATGACAGGAAGTACCGCACCGTTCATAGTCATGGAAACAGACATCTTGTTCAAAGGAATACCGTCGAAAAGCACTTTCATGTTTTCCAGTGAACAGATAGATACACCGGCTTTACCTACGTCGCCCACTACACGCGGATGGTCAGGGTCGTATCCACGGTGTGTCGGAAGGTCGAAAGCTACTGACAATCCTTTCTGACCGGAAGCCAGGTTACGACGGTAGAATGCGTTGGATTCTTCGGCGGTAGAGAATCCGGCATACTGACGGATAGTCCACGGGCGGAAGGTGTACATCATAGAGTACGGGCCACGAAGATAAGGAGGAATACCGGCTGCATAGTTCAGGTGTTCCATACCCTCCAGGTCTTCTTTCGTATATACAGGTTTCACCTGAATCTGTTCAGGTGTTTTCCAGTTGGCAGTAATGCCATTTTCTTTCTGCCATTCCATGCCATTCTGCGGATGGAAACCGGCAAATATATCGATTTGTTTGAAATTCTGTCTCATAATTCAATTCAGGATAAGAGTTTGCTGTTGTATTCGCGTAAGGTTTCCAGTACGTTGCAACGCACATGAATGAAGTTTTCGATGCCGGCAGCCTTCAGTTCTTCCATGCAAGCTGGAGCGCCGGCTACGATAAACATAGCACGTCCGTTGAGTGCCTTGAAGGCTGGGATAGCATATTCCGCATATTCATCATCGCTGGAGCAGATTACCACGATGTCTGCCTGTGCTTTCATGGCTGCTTCAATTCCTTCTTCTACGCTGGCAAATCCTAAGTTGTCAATAACCTGATAGCCTGCACAAGCCAGGAAGTTGCATGAGAACTGTGCACGAGCCTGACGCATGGCCAGGTTACCGATGGTCAGCATGAAAGCTTTCGGCCGTTTGCCTGAATTTTCAGTTTCCAGTCGAAGAGCTTCAAATTCGCTGGCTGCACGTGCGGTTTCCAGTTTGGCTAGAGTGCCTTCTTCTTCGTGTGCTTCTCCATCGCAACCGCATTTCTTGCATCCATCCAGCGGACGTTTGTCTCCTGCCAGTTCATTGAAATTCGGATACTGGTTGGTTCCCAACAGGATTTCTTTACGTTTGGAAACCGCTTCATGACGGGCTTTGTTGCTTTGGTTTACAGCTTCCTGAATGCTTCCTGCCTTGACAGCCTGCAACATACCTCCTGCTTCTTCAACAGAAAGGAAGAGGTCCCAAGCCTGTTTGGCAATGGCTACAGTCAGATTTTCAATATAATAAGAACCTGCAGCCGGATCAACGATACGGTTCAGGTGTGATTCTTCTTTCAACAGCAACTGCTGGTTGCGGGCAATTCTTTCAGAGAAATCGTCTGGTGTTTCATAGGCTTTGTCGAATGGAGATACCGTGATGGAGTTGACTCCGGCAATGGCAGCACTCATGGCCTCAGTTTGCGTACGGAGCAAATTCACGTGTGCATCGAACAAAGTAAGGTTGAAATTGGATGTCTCTGCATGGGCCACCATCTTGCAGGCACAGTAGCAAGTGCCGTCGGCTCCTGTATTCTTGCAGTCCGTACGAGGGCATTTCGGTGCGTATTGTTTTACGATGTCAGCCCACAGCATACGTGCGGCACGGAATTTGGCAATTTCCATGAAATAGTTGGAACTGATACCAAAGTTAAATTTGATTTTCTTGGCAGCCAGTGCGGCAGGAACGCCTGCTTCTACCAACTGGTTGAGGTATTCATTTCCCCATGCCAGTGCAT
>SAMEA3387464__coassemble_2759_pt1 | contig 11311 bp, 9 predicted proteins | sample SAMEA3387464__metabat2_high_PE_014 | metagenome-assembled genome bin SAMEA3387464 (sample SAMEA3387464) | Felis catus | biome: Faeces | place: United Kingdom | collected 2012
TTTCAATTCTTTTCTGAATGGCTGGTTATTAGTCACATAAAAAAGGTCGGCACTAAGAATTTTTATGCCGACCTTTCGTTTTTATGGATGAATATGAGATTTATTTCTCCAATTAGAAACGGTAACCTACACCGATAGAGAAGGTCATGTTCTTAGGTTTGTCACCATCATATCCGTCAGGATAATCAAACGGAGAAATGAAACCATTCTGACCAGTCAAGTTAACCAAATAGTGGTCACCAATTTCAAGACCGATACCATACTGGATACCTAAATCAAAACGATTCCATCCGTTATCTCCGAAGACTTTTTCACTTTCATCAATGCCGTCAACTTTATTTTTACCACCTAATCCAAATGCCAAATACGGACCTGCATTGATAACAAATTTTGTATTATCGCTGATATTGAATTTGTAAGCAGCCAAAATAGGAATATCCAAATAGATTGGTCTCACTTTGGCATAATCCTTAACTTTATAACCTTTAGAAGAAATCATCAATCCAGACTGCAAAGACCAATTTTCACTGAATCCATAGTCCATACCTACTCCCAATTGGAAACCTGGCAATGCTTTGGTATTTTCAAACTTAGTCATGTTACTGAAGTTCATGCCTACGCGTGCATCCCATTTTACCTGAGAAAAACCAGCCAATGCAAACATTCCCAATACAGCGGTCATTAAAAACTTTTTCATAATTCTCTTTTTTTAGTTTTAGGTTCTGTTCCCTTGAACCACTTTGTTTTATTCCGGAAGCAGAGGAACCGCTTTCTCTTATAATTATAATATATAAGGAGAAAAGCCTGCTTTCGTTCGTGATTGTTCACAAATGTATAAAACTATCTCAAATTATCAAAACTTTACAAAACATAAAAAAGCGTAAAAGAGTGATGTTTTAGGTTATCATGACTAAAAACGGGATTATCCGTCTGTTTTTGGATACCAAAAAAACGCCCTTGAGTTTGCATCAAAACACAAGTACGTTTGAACTTAAACGCACTTACGTTTCAAATAAAACGCAAGTACATTTAAAACAAAACGCCTTTGCGTTTTGAATCAAACGTAAAGGCGTTTTTAAAGAGTACTTAAAGCTCCTTCAAGATGTCATAAAATCAGGATTAGAATCCCATATTTTTGCATTTTCCACTGACTTTCTGAATATCCAGACGAATAATCTCCGTGCGATGGAAAGACTTGTTGGCATACTCGATACCCCGCATCTTATGTTCTGGACAATATTTAGAGATCAACAGCGAAAGGGCAGACATCCGCTCTGCTTCGTGCAAGCTATGATGTGCCGTGCATTGCAGTACGATGCTTTCATACCCCGTAGTAAACTTGTCGGGAATGACCTTACTGCGACCGGTGACACAGAAAGACACGTTAGGGCAGGCGTCAATACAACGCAATTTACGCCCCACCGGCGCACAATGGATATAAATGGAGTTGCCACGGTCCCACACATAGTTGATTGGAATACCGTACGCACCGTCTCCCTCTTCAGTCCGCATGGACAGGATACCGAATTCACCTTCCTTTAATATCTCAAATGCTCGTGCTTCATTGAGCAGGCGGTCCTGTCGGCGTACGTCTTGATTTGTATATTCCATAATAACAATTCTTTATTGGTTGGCCAGTTCATAGATTTCACGGGTAGCCTGTGCATCCAGACGGACATAATTACCCACGTATTCACCCTTGTTTTCATGCAGTTTCTTTACCAGCAGGTCGATGTCAGGATGTTCAATACCCAGCTCCTTGAAGGTAACAGGCATACCGATGGCATGGAAGAAGGATTTCAGACGGGTTACACCTTCCAGCGCCATGGCTTTCTTGTCGTCCGATTCGGGCACATCCCACACACGATGAGCATATTGTGCTACCTTACCCACGTTATGGCTGGCCATGTAGGTTAACCAGGCAGGGAAAATAACAGCCAGTCCGGCTCCGTGCGTCACGTCGTATACGGCACTCACTTCGTGTTCCATAAAGTGAGAAGCCCAGTCCTCCACGGCTCCCACGCCGCACGTACCGTTGTGTGCGATGGTACCGGCCCACATCAGGTTGGCACGGGCTCCGTAATTTTCCGGCTCCTTCATTACCCGAAAGGCTTCCGTGATAATGGCCTTGAGTGTTCCCTCACACATACGGTCGGGCACTTCCTGATCTTCTGTATTGGTGAAATAGCGTTCCATGATGTGTGCCATCATGTCGGTCACCCCGCAAGCTGTCTGCCAGGCTGGGAGGGTATAGGTCAGTTCCGGGTTCATCACAGCAAACGTAGGACGCAACAACCCGTGCGTGCGGACACTCAGTTTCTTCAGTCCGTCCAGTTTCGTGATGACCGTATTACCGGAGCCTTCACTTCCAGCCGCAGGAATAGTCAGGACAACACCCAGTGGAATGGCTTTTTCAGGCACTACCTTATTTATATAAAAATCCCAGAAATCGCCTTCGTAAGGGATACCCATTGCAATGGCTTTGGCTGTATCGATAACCGAACCACCACCCACCGGAAGCAGGAAATCGATTCCTTCGCGACGTCCCAGCTCGATACCTTCGTATACTTTCGGGTCGGTAGGATTAGGCTGAATGCCTCCCAGCTCCACATGAGCAATGCCTGCTTCATCAAGGTATTTTTTTACTTTATCGAGTAGCCCGCTGCGTACCACGGAACCTCCTCCGTATACAATCATCACTTTCGTACCTTTATATTTCTTCACCAGCTCGGCGGTCTGGCTTTCCGTTCCTTTTCCGAATACGAATTCGGTAGGACTGTAAAAAGCGAAGTTATTCATATCTATTATAAATTATAGGGTTTACATGTAGTACGACAAAGTTAAAGAATTTCTTTGTATCTTTGCGCCACAATAAAAAAATTGAACCTATGAAATCAGATATTGAAATAGCTCGCAGTATCGAGCTGACAAAAATCAAGCAGATTGCCCGCGAGTATGGTATTCCCGTAGAAGAAATCTCTAACTACGGACGCTACATTGCCAAAGTTCCCGAAACATTGATCGATGAAGAAAAGGTGAAAAAGAGTAACCTGATTCTGGTAACGGCCATCACACCGACCAAAGCCGGTATCGGAAAGACTACCGTATCCATCGGTCTGGCACTGGGACTGAACAAAATCGGAAAGAAAGCCTTCTGTGCCTTGCGCGAACCGTCACTTGGTCCTTGCTTCGGTATGAAGGGTGGAGCTGCCGGAGGTGGTTATGCACAGGTGCTACCGATGGACAAAATCAACCTGCACTTTACAGGTGACTTCCATGCCATCACTTCGGCTCACAACATGATTACGGCCTTGCTCGACAACTATATGTACCAGAACAAAGACAATGGCTTTGCCATGAAAGAAGTGCTCTGGAACCGTGTGCTCGACGTAAACGACCGTGGCTTGCGCTACATCGTGACCGGACTGGGCGGAAAGACCAATGGTATCACTCGTGAATCGGGATTCGACATCACACCGGCATCGGAAATCATGGCTATCCTCTGTCTGGCAAGAGATGAAAACGATTTGCGCCGCCGCATCGAAAACATTCTGTTAGGATTCACCATCGACAACAAGCCTTTCACAGTGAAAGACTTAGGAGTAGCCGGAGCGATTACGGTATTGCTGAAAGATGCCTTGTCGCCTAACCTGGTACAGACTACGGAACATACACCGGCCTTCGTACACGGTGGTCCGTTTGCCAACATCGCACACGGATGTAACTCGGTACTGGCTACCAAACTGGCAATGACCTTCGGTGACTATGTAGTGACAGAAGCCGGATTCGGTGCCGACCTGGGTGCAGAGAAGTTTTACAACATCAAATGCCGCAAAGCCGGACTTCAGCCGAAACTGACCATCATCGTGGCTACAGCTCAGGGATTAAAGATGCACGGCGGGGTAGATGTAGACAAAATCAAGGAACCGAACATGGACGGCCTGAAGGAAGGTGTGAAGAACCTCGACAAGCACATCGAAAACCTCCAGTCATTCGGACAGACTGTAGTCGTAGCTTTCAACCGTTATGCTAATGATACCGATGAGGAACTTGACTTCGTACGTCAGCACTGTGAAGAAATGGGCGTAGGATTTGCCATCAACAACGCGTTTATGGAAGGCGGAGACGGTGCCATCGAACTGGCTAACTTAGTAGTAAACACCATCGAAAACAACCCGTCACAGCCGTTGACCTTCACTTACGACGAAACTGACTCAGTGGAAGAGAAAGTTACCAAGATTGCCTGCGAACTGTATGGTGCCAAACAAGTGCTGTTCGGCCCGGCTGCCCGCAAGAAGATTCAGATGATAAAAGATCTGGGATACACCAACTTCCCTGTCTGCATTGCCAAGACACAGTATTCATTCTCTACCGACCCGAAACTCTACGGAGTGGCTTCCGGCTTCAACTTTGCCGTGCGCGATATCGTCATCAATGCGGGTGCAGAAATGCTGGTAGTAGTGGCTGGTGAAATGATGCGTATGCCGGGATTGCCGAAAGAGCCGCAGGCATTGCACATTGACATTGTGAACGGAGAAATAGAAGGATTGTCATAAGCAGATGAAGCCACAGTTTCTTGTCGGAGCCATGATGCCCGGAAGCGGGCAGACCCTCGTTGCCTTGGGACTGATGCGTGCGTTGCGTCAACGCAACCTGCGTGTGCAGTCTTTCAAATGCGGACCTGAACTGGCAGACCTTCGCTATCATGCGCTGGCTGCCGACCGTGAACCGGTAAGCCTGGACACCTGGCTGAGCTCACGCAGTCACCTGCAAGCCGTCTACAATCGTTATGGAGAGAAGGCCGATGTATGCGTAGTAGAAGGACGGGCAGGTTTGTTCGACGGATTCCGGAAAACGCAGGGAAGCAGCGCCGAAATGGCCCGACTGATGAAGATACCTGTGGTGATAGTGGTGAGTGCACGCAATGCGGGCTACTCCACTGCTGCCATGCTGTATGGCTTCAAACACTTCAATACAGAACTGAAAATAGCCGGAGTGATTTTCAATCAGGTCACTTCGGCTGCACAATACGGTTTCCTGCGCGAAACCTGTGCCGAGGCCGGGGTGGAATGCTTGGGCTATCTCCCTTATCTGGAGGAAACAGGCCTTCCACCTCGTCATCAGGCACTGACACTTCCTGCAAGGAAGAGCCTTGACCTGCTTCTCAATCAAGTGGCGGAACAACTGGCACAGCATGTAGACATTGACAAACTGCTGAACCTTTCCACCCGTATTTTCCCTTGTACCTATTCGCTTCCTTACATTTCCGAAACAGAAACGGATATGTGGACCGGCAAGCGCAAACAGCGAATCGCATTGGCTTCCGATCCGGCTTTTCCTTTCGTGTATCGCCAGAGCACAGACAAGAGAAAAGGAGACATCACACGTTTCAGTCCGGTATATGGCAGTGAACTTCCCAAAGCGGACATTGTATATCTGCCCGGAGGTTATCCGGAATTGTTTGCCCGTCAGCTGCATCGCCGGAAACGCCTGATGGAGCAGTTACGCGAATACGTAGAGAAAGGAGGAAAACTGCTGGCAGAAGGAGGAGGAATGGCCTTGTTGGGACAGACACTAACCGCACGTCCCGGAGGTACAGCCTACGAAATGGCGGGAATTCTGCCTTATTCAGTCATTGCGAAAGACAACCGCCCGTGCAGCGGATACCGTCAAACGCATTATCACGACTTATGTCTGAAAGGATATGAGTACCGTTACTTTGACATTGTTCCTTCGGAAGAGGCAGCTTCACTGCAAACACCAGTCTGTAATTTAAAAGGAGGAGAAGTATCGGGGTCATTTTTCTTCCGCTATAAAAACTGTATAGCCACCTCCGTACATCACTATTGGGGAGAAACCGGGTTGTATAAGCTCTGGGAATAGCTGGAGAAGGGAATTTTTCTATTTTCCACACGAAAAAAATCGGAGAAAACAGACGATTCTAAAAAATAAATTCTATATTTGCATCACCAAAGTCGCGGCAGTAGCTCAGTTGGTAGAGCATCAGCTTCCCAAGCTGAGGGTCACGGGTTCGAGTCCCGCTTGCCGCTCATCAGTGTTTAAAGGCTAATATTCTGATAATTAAGGGTGTTAGCCTTTGCTTTTTATATTCGTTCATCTGTAGAGATACAAGAAAGTTGCTTGTCCGGCATTTTTTATTTTCCCAAAATGAATCATAAAGAAAAGCAGGAAGAAACCCCACTCATGGATTTTCTCCCTGCTTTTCTTTATGTAAATGCTATATTCTTTTAAGAATTCATACTCATCAGGAACTCTTCGTTGTCTTTTGTCTTCTCCAGACGATCTTTCACGAAATCCATTGCTTCGATAGGATTCATGTCCGACAAGTATTTACGGAGAATCCACATGCGGTCAAGTGTAGTCTTGTCAAGCAGCAAGTCGTCGCGACGAGTACTTGAAGCCACGATGTTGACAGCCGGGAAGATACGCTTGTTGCTCAGGTTGCGATCCAACTGCAACTCCATGTTACCTGTTCCCTTGAATTCTTCGAAGATAACTTCGTCCATCTTAGAACCTGTATCAATCAAAGCAGTAGCCACGATTGTCAGTGAACCGCCACCTTCAATGTTACGTGCCGCACCGAAGAAGCGTTTAGGCTTGTGCAACGCATTGGCATCCACACCACCGGAAAGTACCTTACCAGATGCCGGAGAAACCGTATTGTATGCACGAGCCAGACGAGTGATAGAGTCCAGGAAAATTACAACGTCGTGTCCGCATTCTACCATGCGCTTTGCTTTTTCCAGCACAATGCCGGCTATCTTCACGTGACGCTCTGCCGGTTCGTCGAAAGTAGAAGCGATTACTTCAGCTTTCACACTGCGAGCCATGTCGGTCACTTCTTCCGGACGTTCATCGATGAGCAGCATAATCATATACACTTCCGGATGATTGGCCGCAATGGCATTGGCGATATCTTTCATCAAGATAGTCTTACCAGTTTTAGGCTGTGCCACAATCAGTGCACGCTGTCCTTTTCCGATAGGAGCAAACAAATCAACTACACGAGCCGACAAGTTGTCATTATATCCTTTGCACAATTTGAATTTTTCATCGGGGAAGAGCGGAGTAAGGTGATCGAACGGAATGCGGTCGCGCACCAAAGCCGGATCGAGTCCGTTAATTTTAGAAACCTTTACCAGCGGGAAATATTTTTCACCTTCTTTAGGCGGACGGATAGTACCTTCTACCACGTCACCGGTTTTCAAGCCGAGCAGCTTGATCTGTGACTGTGACACATAAATGTCATCGGGTGAAGAAAGATAGTTGTAATCTGAAGAGCGGAGGAATCCATATCCGTCGGGCATGATTTCCAGTACACCGGTACCTTGAAGAATATCATCAAAATCGTAGACTTTTTCTACCGGTTTGGGAGCCGGTGCCGGAGTATTATTGGCAGGAGTTTCAGTAGAAGGAGAAGATAGCTGCTGCTCTGGCACATTCTGGTTGGCAGCAGGCTGCGGGTTGTTGTCCTTTCCCTGATTACTGTTATTATTGTTGTTATTAGGACGGTTGTTGCGATTATTCTGACGAGCCTGACGCTGCTGATTTTTCTGTTTAGGTTCTTTAGCCGGCATTACAGGCACCTCCATTTTGGTAGCCTCAAATTTACCCAGCAATTCAGAAGGTATCTCGAATTTTTCAGACGGGAGGTCTTCGATAGGAATAAAATCGTTATTACTCAAGTCGAGCGGTGGAAGTTCCATGTCGTCATCATCGATAGGAAGCGGAGCCGGTTTAGCAGTAACTTCAGCTGGTGTACTTTCAGCGGCTTCCTGCGCTTCTTTTGCCAGAGTAGATTTATTTTTGGAACCCGGCTTACGTCCACGCTTGGCTTTGGGCTTTTCTTCAGTGGCAGGAGCAGCGATAACTTCGGGCTGAACTGTTTTTTCTGCAACCGGTGCCACGATTTCCTCTTTTTCCGTCGGTGCAGGAATTTCCTTGAACAAAGGAGTCGGTGCAGGAAGGGCAGGAGTATTGGCCTCCAGTTTCTGTGCCTTGTCTTTGGTTGCCGTGTATACTTTGTCCCCTTCTTTCTTTATACTGATGCGCGAGCGCTTACGTGGCTGTCCTTCCTTGCGTTCTTCGTTATTTTGCTGTGCGGCCACTTTTTTTGTCGCACCGACAATTGCCTGCTCATCCAGAATGCGATACACCAGTTCTTCTTTTTTCAGTGAATCGACTTTTTTCAGACCCAACTCTTTGGCAATCTGCTGCAATTCAGACAAATTTTTGTCGTTTAATTGAATGATATTGTACATAAATAGGTTAAATGAATTATTAATATTGGGTGTGTGAAGCATGACAAACCGTTCAGAGGTCTCTTTCCTCTTTCACACATTTGAATTATCAATGATTTTTGATTGTTTTTTATTGAATTCGGATTGGATACGAAACACGTTTCCAACTACCTTTTTGCATTATTGCGAGTACAAAAGTAAGTGTTTTTTGTTATAAACACGAATAAATGCGGACTTTTTTTACAGTTTCTGCCCCCGGATTAAAAGAATTGTGCTAAATTAGCGTTGAAAATACAATTTAATTGACACATTAATGCTTATGAAAAAAGTAATTTTTACAGAAAAGGCTCCTGCTGCCATCGGTCCTTATAGCCAGGCAGTAGAAGTAAACGGTATGGTATTCTTGTCGGGCCAGATTCCGGTAAATCCGGCTACAGGCGAAGTGGTAGAAGGTGGAATCACTGAACAGACTACTCAGGTATTCGAAAATATCAAGAATGTACTTGCAGAAGCCGGACTGACAACTGCCAATGTGGTAAAAACCACTGTATTCCTGGCAGATATGGCACTGTTCGGTGAAATGAATGCCGTATATGCCAAGTATTTCGAAGGCGATTATCCTGCCCGTTCTGCGGTAGCTGTCAAAGCTTTACCGAAAGGAGTGCTGGTAGAAATTGAAAGTATTGCGGTAAGATAACCGTAAAGGAAGCAGGCCGTAAGGGGAATGCCTTTGTGGTCTGCTCCCAATTTGTTTAACAGGAAATTTTGTGACAATGCAACTGAACATGCGTACAATTTGGGGAGAGAACAAATGGAAACTGGCCACTTTCATACTGGCTATTCTGACAGTAACGGCTTCGGTTTTATATATTTACAGATACGAGCCTTTCTCGTCCGGACTGGAAATTACCGACGAACTAGGAGGAAATATCTTTCCGGTCACCATCCTGTCTACGGCTACGACCGATGCACAGCTGATTGTGCCGGCCGACAGTACTTATCTGGGAAATCCCAAATCGTGTATCGGTATTAAGATACGCAGTCCGCATGCCAACAGCAAACTTCACATAGAATTAGCAGAAACTCCTTTCTTTGCTCATTCGGTTTCTGAATTCATTCTGCCGGAATCAGGAAAGGAATACCTGGTTTTCCCGGATGTGATATGGAATTATCAAGCTCTGCTGGAAAATACTCAGGCCATGCCTGTTACCGTGTCCATACAGGCAAAGGTAAATAACAACCGGACATATTCGGCGGTACATACGTATTCCGTACGCAGCATCAATGAATGCCTGTTAGGCTACATTGACAGTAAAATGAAATTTCACGACACGGGCGATTTCTTTGCGGCCTATGTCAACGAAGACAACCCTAACATCAGCCAGGTGCTGCGCGAGGCACTGGATTCACGTATTGTCAACCGTTTCTGGGGATACCAGAGCAAGGACCCGAAAGTCGTAGACAAGCAGGTGTATGCCTTGTGGTATGTCTTGCAGAAAAGAGGGTTCAAATACAGCTCCATCAGCAACAGCAGCCTGTCGTCCAACGTAGTCTTCACCCAGCGCGTACGTACGTTCGACGATGCCCTGCAGTCGGCACAGATTAACTGTGTGGACGGAAGCGTACTGTTTGCTTCCTTGCTGAAAGCCATCAACATCAATCCGATTCTGGTACGCGTGCCGGGCCACATGTTTGTGGGTTATTACACCGACCGTTTGCACCAGGAGATTCATTTCCTGGAAACGTCCATGATTGGCGACGTGAACCTGGATGACTTCTTCCCGGAAGAGAAACTCGACTCCACAATGGCGGGAAAATCGCAGGAAAGCGTGTCAAAATTCATGTTTGAGAAATCCAAGGAATATGCCACTCGCATTTACAACGAGCACAAGGACCTGATTCATTCGGGCAAAGTGAACTACATGTTCCTGGAGATAGACAAGGCTACCCGCGCGTATGTGCAGCCCATTGCGGCCAAATAAGACCTCAATCTCATGAAACTGATTTATCTTTATCATAGCGGCTTCGCCCTGTTGGGGGAAGGTTACACGCTTATTTTTGACTATTTTGAAGATTCCGTGTCGGCCGACAAAGGCATCGTGCACGAACAGCTTCTTTCACGTGAAGGACGGTTGTATGTGTTTTCCAGCCATGCACATGCCGACCACTTTAACCGGCAGATACTCTCCTGGAAAGCGCTTCGGCCTGACATCGTCTATCTGCTTTCGACCGACATTCCTCTTTCTGACCAAGACAAAGAAAATGGAAATTTCCATACATTGGCGAAAGGAGACACCTATCGTGACGAATATCTCACCGTACGGGCTTTCGGCTCGACGGACATAGGCATCTCTTTTTTAGTCCAGACCCCGGAAGGAGCTACCGTATTCCATGCCGGCGACCTGAACAACTGGCACTGGATGGATGAAAGTCCGGAGGAGGAATGGAAACGTGACGAAGCTTTCTTCCTTCGTGAGCTGGAAGACATTGCCGTCTGCAAGGAAAAAATGGATATCGTGCTGTTTCCGATCGACCCTCGTTTAGGAAAGGAATACATGCGAGGACCTTTACAATTTGTGAAACGGATAAAAACGACTATATTTGTACCGATGCACTTCGACGAAGCTTTTGAGAAGGCTTCGGCTTTTGCACCTTTGGCTGCATCGGAAGGAACTCAGGTTCTTACTCCTGTCCGTCGCGGCGAAACATTGAACTTAGACCACTATATCAACTTAAAATAAAAAGACAATGGAAATAAAAGGAAGATTTGACCACTTCAATATCAACGTAACTAATCTTGAAAAAAGTATCCAATTCTACGAAAAGGCGCTCGGACTGCATGAGTCTCACCGCAAGGAAGCGGCCGACGGCTCTTTCATCCTGGTGTACCTTACCGACGGATGCACGGGTTTCTCACTGGAACTGACGTGGCTGCGCGACCATACGGAAGCCTACGAACTGGGAGAAAACGAAAGCCATCTTTGTCTCCGCGTGGCAGGCGACTACGATGAAGTACGCAAGTTCCACAAGGAAATGGGCTGTGTATGCTT
>SAMEA3387464__coassemble_6023_pt1 | contig 4081 bp, 5 predicted proteins | sample SAMEA3387464__metabat2_high_PE_014 | metagenome-assembled genome bin SAMEA3387464 (sample SAMEA3387464) | Felis catus | biome: Faeces | place: United Kingdom | collected 2012
TCGGGAAGTTCAGCCGCTTCTCCGACCGGGTGAATGAAATCCTCGGCAAGAGGGATGAAGGTCGGCTCAGCCGTTGGATGGACAATCAGGAGGTCTGCCAACAGCTGCGTATCAGTCCAAGAACCTTGCAGACGCTTCGCGACAACGGAACGCTGGCTTACTCCCAGATTGGGCATAAGATTTTCTATAAGCCGGAAGACGTGCTGCGTATCGTCCGGCTCGTGGAGGACAGACGAAAGGATGCAGCCTGTCGGGGAAAGACCATCTGAATGTAATTGTATTTATTGTACCACTAAATCCACTGTAACAAATGAACGGAACGATTATGACTAACGACGAATGGGCTGTCGGCTTCATGGAGCAATTGGATTCTATGCTCGACGGCATTGAAAGCATGAACGAAAAAAGCAAGGCTTCATTTGGTAATGAACGCTTTCTGACGGACAAGGAAGTGTCGGCATGGCTCAAGGTGAGCCGACGTACCTTGCAGGACTACCGCAACAATGGTATGGTATCTTATTATCAGTTGGGCGGCAAGATTCTCTACAAGGAATCTGACATCGAAAAGCTGGTGATGGGCGGGTATCGGAATGCCTACCGGATGGAAACGTAGTCTTGGCAAGCGTGAAATGAGAAGAAGCCGATGGCGACAGGTAAACTGCCCAGCCAACGGCTTCTTACATTATTATCATTATAGATACGAGTGGCATTAACACCTGTATCGTGGATTGGTGTCGGATAGCGAAAAGAACAAATGAAAAGGCTTCTCACGGTAACACAGTCCTTTCATGATGAACTTTCTGAAAACCATACATTCCCTGCTGCGTAGCTGGAATGCAATGGCTATCACCATTTCAAGGCTGTACACCTCGTAACGTGTTCCGTCGTCCTGTCTGATGTACCGTTTCGTTTCTTCTTCCAATAACTCATGGCTCTTATAAATGGTACGAACTGCCTTGCGGATGTCGTAGCAGAATACCATAAACAGGTCTGCCATTTCCTGCATCGTCATCCATACTGGAGCGGTCGGCATGGCGACCACTCCATTTTCACTGATTGTAATGATTTCCCGTTCCATAATGTATGTTTTTAATGTTCTCCCTGTCTTTGTTCCACTCCGGCATACGGAACTTGTTCCCGATGCGCTGGGTCAGCTTCTTTACATCCTCATCCACTTTCTGATGGGTCAGTCGGGAATAGATTTGCGTGGTTCGCATGTTCTTGTGTCCCATCATCTGGCATACGGTTTCCAACGGAACTCCCTGTGAAAGAGTTATCAATGTTCCGAAATTATGTCGTGCCATGTGATAGGTAAGCCGTCTTTCAATCCCGCATAACTTGGCGAGTTTGGGCATATTGTTGGTCAGGGCGGAGCGGCATGGCATGTTGAACAGCCTGTCACTTGTCCGCTCTCCCTCGTATTTCTCCAATATCCTGCGTGGAATGTCAAGCAGGCGTATCGCACACTCGCTCTTGGTTTTCTGACGTTTGAACTTTATCCATAGATTTCCCTTGCCGTCCTTGCTCAAATTACTTGTGTTCAAGTTACACATATCAATATAGGAGATGCCTGTAAAAGTGCTGAATATGAACATATCACGGACGAGGCAAAGGAAACCGTTTGGAACGGGCGTGTGCATGAGCTTCTGTAGCTCGTCCATCGTTAGATGGCGGTGTTTCCTCAGTGCCTTTTCAGGAATGAACGAGGCAAACGGGTTATAACGGATTGTACCTTGCGCCAGTGCCGTCCTTGTCATGGTCTTCAGTTTTATGATATACCCCTCCACTGTGGCAATGGAATATCCCATGTCCGTCCGCAAGAAATTGTCATATTTTTCAATGAAGGCATAATCAAGCTGCTTTAACGGGATGTCTTCCGCACCGTAGCAGTCATGTATAAATTTCTGGAGGGTTTTATAGGATGCCTTGTGGGCTTTCAATGTGCCGTAAGCGCGGTTAATGCCCACACGCTTGGCATATTCCTCCATGTATTCACGGTAAAGTTCCAACAGTTTCCGTTTGTATTGCCCGACACCGTTCACTGCATTCTTGACAAGTTCAGCCGTGATGTAGCCCTGCTCGTCAAGTATCCCCCTGTAATGGCGGTGTATTTCTTCCTCCAGCCTATCAATTTTTACGTTAACCTCCTTTGCGATACGGCTTTTCCCCGTCAGGCGGTACTTCTTGGCATCCCACAATTCCGGCTGCACTTCCATTTTCGTGGAGAACTGTGCGACTTCGGTATTGATGGAAATTCTTCCCATGAGCGGACACAGACCGTTCTTCTTTACCTTTTGTCGGTTGATGTAGAACAATACCGCGAAAGTATTGTAGGTGGTACTGCGTTCTTTCTTCATGGCTTCATTCTTTTATTGTGTCCGGCTTTGGTTTTCGATGTCGCTGTCTGGAACGTTGCATCCTCAGCCAATGGGTTATAGTCGAATTTGTCATCAAGATGTTTTTGCAGCCTGCCCATGTCCTCGCTTACCTTGTCATGGGTCAGGTGCGCATAGATTCGGGTGGCACGCCAGTCCCGGTGTCCCATCAGTTCGCGTACCGTATCAAGCGGAACTCCCTGTGAGAGAGTGACTACCGAAGCGTATGTATGCCGTGCCTGATGGAATGTGACCCGACGTCTGATTCCGCATGCTTCCGCTATCCTTTTCAGGTAGATGTTCGTCTTGCTGCAACTGTACATCGGAAACAGCCTGCCGTTTTTGGCGATGCCCCGATATTTCTCAATGAGTTCCAGCGGAAGTTCCAGTAACGGAACATGGAACGGAGTGCTTGTTTTCTGCCGTGCGCTGTGAATCCACCATGTCCCATCCTCTGCCTGTGCGAGATTCCTTTCCGTCAGGTTGCGGAGGTCACTGAACGAGATTCCGGTGAACGCCGAAAAGAGGAACACGTCACGCACAAGATTTAGGTTGGATTTGGGCAGGGGGGTGGCTATCATCCGTTTCAGCTCCTTTTCTGACAGGAATTTGGGGACGATGGGAACATAGTCAAATATATAGCCGACAAAAGGGTCTTGCCGGAGGTGTCCGCTATTGATGGCGGATTTCAGTACACGGTGCAGGTAGCCCATCATCCTTGTTATGGTAGAACGTCCGATTTTAAGGTCGGTGCGCAAGTACAGGTCGTATGCGGATACGAAAGCCGGATTGACAGATTGGAACGGCAAGTCCCTCACGTTATACCTCAGTCGGAGGAAGCCCTTCAGGTGGTTCAATGCCACGCAATACTGCTTGTAGGTTGCCATCTTGCGGCTTATACCGACTTTCTTGTAGAAGCTGTCGTTGCATTTCTCATAAAGGGAGATTAGCGTTTCCTGTTCGGAGGATATGCCCTGAAAGGCATTCTTCACTTCCATTGCAGATACGTTTTCCTTTTTCGCCAGCAAGTCCTTGCAGGCGGAACGGATATCCACGCTTATCCTGTCCAGTTCCCTGTTCACGGCGGTGGCGGGCTTGCTCTTGCCCACAGCCCTGCCGGATTTGACATCCCACAGTTCGGGAATGGCATACACCTTGGTGCTGAACTGCACCATTGACTTGCCGATACGGATTCGCCCCAATATGGGCATCGTCCCGTCAGCTCTTTCCTCGTTTTTCTTGAGGTAGAATGTTACTTTCAATTCATCCATAATCAGCTCTTTTTTGTTCGCAAAATTATATTGTATAGAGCCAATCATCCGTTTGCAGAACGGTGCGGACGGGTGCAGGAAAAACCGTCGGATAACTATTTTAACCCATTGTGTACAAAGAACCTCTCTACATCTGTCAAACCGCTGTCTGACAGTATTGTTTTACCAAAAATGTGAATGTCCTTTTCTGCATAAATAGGTAACGTATTCGTAACGGAAAGTCTGCACATATCCGCTGTATTCTGCTGTTTTGCCACTTGGCAGCGATGGGAGAAATTAGGAAGTTTACACTTGATGTTCAGTAAGTTACGCAGATTGTTCCATTTTTGCATCAGCGATGCTCAATATAGTAACGGAACTTTGTCTGAAGTGGGCATTTGAATGTCTTTCGGTTGTCCACCGGATAAATAGAAAAAGTCCCGTAAAACGTTGATT